>Ga0316224_1001421_pt1 | contig 26259 bp, 24 predicted proteins | sample TBH18013metaG_FD_206254 | JGI IMG/M metagenome (GOLD analysis project Ga0316224, IMG submission 206254) | Freshwater microbial communities from Trout Bog Lake, Wisconsin, USA - TBH18013 | ecosystem: Environmental > Aquatic > Freshwater > Lake > Hypolimnion/Profundal zone | place: USA: Wisconsin... | reverse complement strand
CATAGCCCAAGCCATGGCCCGCAAAGCCCATCATGGCTTCGGCATGAAAATCCTGTTTTATAAACCCACCCCAGCCGAGCAAGCCATCGTCGCTGATTTGCAAGCCACTCGCTGTGAAACGCTGGCAGAATTGCTTCCACAATGCGATTATGTTTCGCTGCATTGCCCGGGTGGCGCGGATACCCGGCATTTAATCAATGACCACACCCTTAGTCTAATGAAACCCAGCGCCCATTTAATCAACACCGCCCGCGGTGATGTAGTAGACAGCAAAGCCTTAATTAAGGCTTTGCAGGAAAACCGCCTTGCTGGAGCCGGTCTGGATGTTTACGAGGGCGAACCACAGATTGACCCCGGTTTTTTAAAACTGGACAAGGTAACGCTGCTGCCGCATCTGGGCAGCGCCACCATAGCCACCCGAACAGCAATGGGTGAAAAGGTGTTGGCCAATTTGGCGGCTTTTTTTGCCGGCGAAGCATTGCCGGACCGGGTAATATGATCCCCTCTTAGCCACTAATTAAGCAACGCTACCCATGTTTGCAAAACTGGCGGAATTTTTTAATCATAGCATACGCAAACTGACAGGCATTAGGTCATTCAGTGTGAATATGGCTGTCCAAAATCCCCCGGAAGACAGCTTAAAACGCTACAAAGCCATCATAGACAGCAGCCGCGAAGGGTTTTTACTAGTTGATATTAAAGGAAACATCCTGGAAGTTAACGCTGCCTATGCCAAAATGATCGGCTATTCAATGACAGAACTGCTAAAGACGCCTATCTTGCAATTGCTGCCAAGTGAATACGTTAGCCACATCCAGCCACATATCCATACCATTTTTAGTCAAGGGCATGATCAATTTGAACTCCATCAGCAGCATAAACGGACATTTGCTTGATATGGAAGTCTGCGTCAAGTTCCTGAGCAGCGATCAGCAGTTTTTTGCTTTTTTTCGGGATATTACCGCACGAAAACAGGCAGATGAGCAATTGCGCGAAACCACGCAACTAATGGAATCTGTCATCGATAATATTCCAGCGATGGTTTTTATGAAACGGGCCGACGATTTACGTTTTGAGTTGTTCAACCGGGCCGGCGAAGAATTGCTGGGCTTTACCGAAGCCGAATTGCTGGGTAAAAATGATTATGATTTTTTCCCCACAGCAGAAGCCGACATATTTGTCGCTGAAGACCGCAAGGCACTCGCTGCCGACTATGTCACTGAACCTCCGATAGAATCTATCACTTCTAAACACGGTGAAAACCGCTATCTATTTACCCGAAAATTAGCATTACGTGATAAACATGGCCAACCTTCTCATTTGCTCGGTATTTCCGTGGACATTACCAGCTGCAAAAAGATGGAAGAGTCTTTGCGTTTCCGGCAATTTGGTCTTGATCACGTCAACGACGCCATTTTCTGGATAAACGAGGCGGGACAAATTCTGGATGCCAATCAATCGGCTAATAACCAACTCGGCTATAACCACGCTGAGTTGTGCCAACTGACTATCGCCGATATAGACCCCAATTATCCGACCGAACGCTGGCCTAAACATTGGCAGGAATTAAAGCAGAAAAAAACCCTGCGTTTCGAAACCGAACATAAACACCAAAACGGCACAATTTTTCCAGTCGAAGTTCTGGTTAATTATTTTGAATATGAAGGCGCTGAGTACAATTGCGCGATTGTCCACAATATTACCGAACGCAAAAAATCCGAAAAAACTCTACAGATTGCCGCCGCTACTTTTGAAACCCATGAAGCCATTATGGTCACCGACGCCAACGGCGATATATTGCGGGTGAACAAGGCTTTTCAAGAGATTACCGGTTATAGCGCTGAGGAAGTCGTGGGCTTAACTCCAGGTATTTTAAGTTCCGGCCATCATGATAAAAGTTTTTATACTGATATGTGGCAACAATTGCTCAATCAAGGCCGCTGGATTGGCGAGATTTGGGATAAACGTAAATCCGGCGAGATTTACCCTAAGTGGTTGACGATTACCGCCTTAAAAGACTCGGAAAATCAAATTACCGAATATATAGCCATTTTTATGGACATCAGCAGACAAAAAAAAGCTGAAGAAGAAATTCGGAATCTGGCTTTTTTTGATCCATTAACCAAACTATCCAATCGCCGCCTGCTTCTGAACCGTTTTAATCAGGCAATTAATGCATCTGCGCGCAGTAAACAATTTGGTGCGATCTTTTTTCTGGATATGGACAGATTCAAAACACTTAACGACAAATTAGGTCACACCGCCGGCGATATTATGTTGATTGAAGTTGCAGAACGTATCCGGCTTAATATTCGTGAGATGGACACCGTTGCCCGCTTCGGCGGTGATGAATTTGTCGTACTACTCAATGATCTTGGACACAAAACCGAAGACGCCACCTATATCGCCGCCCATATTGCCGAGAAAATCCGGGCTGCTTTATCGGCGCCCCACCAGATCAAGGGCCATATCCATCACAGCTCGTCCAGCATAGGCGTATGCCTGTTTTGTGGCAATGCCGTTTCTGTTGATGATTTGATTAAATATGCGGATATCGCTATGTATCAGGCCAAAAACACCGGCCGTAATGCGGTGCGATTTTATGATCCTATTGCTCAGCAAGCCATAGAAGCACGCGCCAGCCTGGAAGTGGATTTGCGCCAAGCGCTGGATGCACAACAGTTACAATTGTATTTTCAAGTTCAGTTAAACCCCGATAATGTGCCGATAGGCGCTGAGGCTTTGTTACGCTGGGAACACCCGAAACGCGGCATGGTGTCACCTGCGCAGTTCATTCCTATTGCCGAAGAAAGCTCTTTAATTTTGGAAATAGGCCAGTGGGTGCTGGAAAACGCCTGTTTGCAATTGGCCCAATGGAGCCGGCACGATACCACCCGAAATCTGATGCTGGCTATTAATGTCAGTGCCCATCAGTTCATGATGCCGAATTTTGTGGAATCCATTAAAACCGCGGTGCAAGCCCATAATATTTCACCCGCCAGCCTAAAACTGGAACTGACCGAAAGCATCATCTTAAACGACATAGACAATGTCGCCACCAAAATGCAAGCCCTTAAAGCCTTTGGCGTAGGCTTATCGCTGGATGATTTCGGCACAGGTTATTCTTCACTGTCTTATTTAAAAAACCTGCCTATCGATCAGGTAAAAATCGATCAAAGTTTTGTACGGGATGTTACTTCAAATCCTAAGGACGCCATGCTGGTGAAAACCATCATCGAACTGGCGCAAAACTTTTCCATGCATGTTATTGCCGAAGGGGTGGAAACTGATGAGCAGTTTGAGTTTCTTAAAAAACATCAATGCATGGGGTTTCAAGGCTATCTGTTCAGCAAACCACTGCCGCTGGCGGCGTTTGAGCAATTAATTGCTGATTGCAGGTTAAAATCAATATCGAGCAGATTTTCAGGTTAATGTCGCCCGTTACAGAAATTAAAGTAAGATCAAAAGGTAGGATGTGCCAACCAACGGGCGGCGCATCATTTAAAGCCCAGCCAACCGGCAAGGTGGTCTTATTACTGAAATTACTGCTGTCGCCAAGCTGGTTTGATGAAACTGTGCTGAATAGTTACAAATTAAATTCATCTAGTTTTTGATGAACCGTTGCCGGAAAACCGAATTAACCAATTTTATGACTAGTGAACAAGCCCTAGAACAAAAAAAACCGCATTAAGGTAAAACCCTAATGCGGCTTTTTGACTGCTTAAGCGATAGGATCCGCGCCGACCGTAACCACTTTCAAGGAGTTGGTGCCGCCTTGATGACCGGTGGCATCACCTTTGGTGATGATGAATGAATCGCCGGCATTAGCCAGGCTACGCGATTTCAACTTGTCGAGAATATAACGGTTGACATCGGCATTCGCCATTTTTTCGTGGGTAAATGGTATTGGAAAAACACCACGGTACAAAGTAACTCTGCCCAAGGTTTTTTCGTGACTGCTGAAGGCAAAAATAGGAATGCCTGAGCTAATCCGCGACATCCATAGGGTAGTGTTGCCAGTCTCGGTTAATGAAGCAATACCGGTAACTTTAGTGTGATTAGCCAAATACATGGCTGACATGGCAATGGCTTCATCAATCCGATTAAAGCTGTCCGTCATCCGATGTTTGGAGCTGACCACACTAGGCTGTTTCTCTGTTTCCAGACAAATGCGCACCATCGCTTCCACCGTTCTAACCGGGTGTTTGCCGGATGCTGTTTCTGCTGACAGCATGATGGCGTCAGTGCCATCAACAATCGCATTGGCAACATCAAAAACTTCCGCCCGAGTTGGAATGGAGTTTTCTATCATGGATTCCATCATCTGCGTAGCAGTGATTACCGCACGATTTAGCTCTCTGGAACGTTTGATCAGCAATTTTTGCGCGGCAGGCAAATTCGCATCGCCAATTTCCACACCCAAATCGCCACGCGCCACCATGATAGCGTCAGAAGCCAAAATGATTTCGTCTATCACCTCCATTGCTTCAGCGCGCTCTACCTTGGCAACCAAACCGGCATAGCAACCTTCTGCTTGCAACAGGCCACGGGCCTCATTCATATCGGCAGCTGTGCGTGGAAAAGAAATGGCAACATAGTCGGCGCTAATCAGTGCAACGGTTTTTATATCTTCCTTATCTTTGTCAGTCAATGCTGCCGCAGACAGGCCACCGCCCAATAAATTAATACCTTTGTTGTTGGACAAATCACCGCCGATAATGACTTTGCAATTTACGCGAGTGTTATCTTCGACATTGATTACATCCATGACCACCCGGCCATCGTCCAGCAACAGCCGAGTACCGGGTTTTACTTCCCGAGCCAAAGGCTCGTAACTGATGCCAACCTGAGTATTATCGCCTTGATGTTTATCCAGATTGATGTCCAACGCAAAATCTTGTCCTTCTTCCAGCCAGATTTTAGAGTCTTTGAAACGTTCAATCCGAATTTTTGGGCCTTGCAGATCAGCTAAAATACCGACGCGCCGTCCGGTTTGTTTACTGAGTTCTCTCACTCGTTTAGCACGATCGATATGATCTTGCGCAGAACCATGAGAAAAATTTAGCCTCACGACATCTATGCCGGCCGCGAATAAATCTTCAAGTACACCGGGTTTGTCTGTAGACGGCCCCAGCGTGGCCAGGATCTTGGTTCTTCTTAGTTGCATGTAAACCCTTATTTAGCGTTGATTAAAGCAACGGTAGTATCGAGCATGCGGTTTGAGAAACCCCATTCGTTATCATACCAAGACAAAACTTTCACAAAGTTGCCGCCAATGACTTTTGTTAAAGACACTTCGAAAATAGATGAATGCGGATTGTGGTTAAAATCACTTGAAACCAAAGGCTCGTCATTGATGGCTAAAATGCCTTTCAAAGAACCGGCCGCCGCTTCTCTCAAAATACTGGTGATTTCTTCTTTAGTGGTATTTCTGGATGCCTGGAAGCACAAATCAACTACTGATACGTTGATAGTCGGTACGCGCATCGCAAAACCATCCAATTTGCCCAGCATTTCCGGCAACACCAAACCCACCGCTGCTGCGGCACCGGTTTTAGTTGGAATCATGGATTGAGTGGCGGAGCGGGCGCGATGCAAATCGCTATGGTAAACATCAGTCAAAACCTGATCGTTGGTATAAGAGTGAATGGTAGTCATCAGGCCATGATCAATACCTATGGTGTCGATCAATGGTTTAACCAATGGCGCCAGACAGTTGGTGGTGCAAGAGGCGTTGGAGATAACGGTGTCAGACGCTTTCAGGATTTGATGATTGACGCCGTAAACGATAGTAGCATCAACATCATTACCGCCCGGTGCGGAAATAATCACTTTTTTGGCGCCGGCAGCTAAGTGGGCAGACGCTTTGGCTTTACTGGTAAAGAAACCGGTACATTCGTGAACGACGTCAATACCCAATTCAGCCCAAGGCAATTTAGCTGGATCTCTTTCTGCAAATACCCGGATTCTATCGCCGTTGACGACGATGTAATCACCATCAACACTGACTTCAAACGGGAAACGACCATGCACAGTATCGTATTTTGTTAAATGTGCATTAGTTTTGGAGTCTCCCAAATCATTGATCGCTACGACCTGAATTTCATTGGTGCGACCTGATTCATACAAAGCACGCAAGACATTGCGGCCAATTCGACCATAACCATTGATTGCAACTTTAATTGCCATTAAGTTTCTCCAGATTTAAGAGTGAAAGACTTGGGTGGATGTGTGCCATAAGCACCAAAAATGTTGAGGATTGTAGCAAATCAGGACAAGCAGCGTCTACCTTGCTGCAAATAACGGGCAGACGATACGGCTTTATTTGTTCTCACTTAAAACGGCTTGATAACAGCCAACAAAATAATGGCAAACAGAAAAAGAACCGGTATCTCGTTAACTTTACGAAAAAAAACATGCGAATGCCGGTTTCTATCGTATTTAAAATCGTTCAACCAGCGTCCGCAGAACAGATGATAGATAGCCAGTAAGAGCAACAGTATCAGTTTTATCATCAACCAAGCACTGCCGGCATATAGCGTCCAGGCATAAGCGCTTAGCATCCAGATACCAAATACGAAAGTAAAAATCATGCCGGGCGTCATGATCACATAATAGAGTTTTCGCTCCATCACTTTGAAGCGTTCACGGCTAATCTGGTCATCGCTCATAGCGTGATAGACAAATAATCGCGGCAAATAAAACAGCCCCGCAAACCAGGTGACCATAAAGATAAGGTGTAGCGCTTTTAGCCAGAGCACGGCGATTCCTGTGTCGAGCGGTTGATGGACTGGCTATTCCGAACCATCAGGTTTGGAATGGCTCAGGATAAAATATAAATTTCTAAAATAAATCAGTAACCCCATGCCCTGCCCTAATATAAACACTGGATCTTGTTTATGAATCGAGTAAATCAATAAAACAGCACCACCAAAAATACTGAAATACCAGAACAATACGGGTATCACACTTTGCTTTTTGCGTTCACTGACCAGCCATTGCACTATAAAACGGGCCGAAAACAACGCTTGCCCTAACAAACCGACAATGAGCCAAACCGTGTCATTATCCACGCGGCACCTCATTGACTACAGCTAAACTATAGCGTTTTTTTAACCAAAGCATACCTAATAAATCGACAATACCAGCCAGAAATCTATCCAGAGTACCGTAATTGGATAAGCCAAATTTTCGAGGCCGATGGCTAACCTTGACTGAGATAACCTGACCACCTGCCATTTGCATCAACGCCGGCAAAAAACGATGCATATGATCGAAATAAGGCAGACTTAAAAATTTATCGCGCCGAAACAGCTTAAGGCCACAGCCGGTATCCGGCGTATGGTCATGCAAAATAGCTTGCCGAACGGCATTGGCAATTTTTGAAGAAAAGCGCCGCCAACCTGTATCACTTCGCTGATACCGAAAACCCGCCAGCATCCAGAGGTTTTGCTGCTCCTGTTGCGCCAAGATAGCAATTAGCTTGGGAATATCTGTCGGATTATTTTGACCATCGCCATCCAGCGTGGCGATCCAGGCATATTGAGCTGCCAAGACGCCACTATGGATAGCACGGCTTTGTCCGTAGTTTTGATCATGCTTTAACACCCTTAACCATGGAAAATCCTGCATTGCTTGTTGTAATTTTAAACAGGTATCGTCGGTACTGCCGTCATCAACAAAAATCATCTCATAGGCTATCAATTCGGACAACGCTTGATTGATCTCTGAGATTAGCAATTCGACGTTGTCCATTTCATTACGAACAGGAACTACTACAGAAATCTTCATAAATCAGCAAAGTGTTACAAAACTGCACATTATAGCAAACCACCATAAATTTCCAGCCTGCTTTTACAAGGGTGAAAATGGCGTTTGTTGCTGCAAATTTCTAAACACCAGCCAATATTCTCGATGCGCTTGCAGATAGGCCACAGCCGCTGGTTTATGCTTTTCCAATGAGATCAAATAACCGTCAGGATGCGCCTTAAACCAATCGCCAACCTGTTCCAATGATAAAATCGGCAAAGGCTGCGTTAAGCGCCCCAAAAAATGCAACTGTCCTTGATAAGTTCCCACAAAAGCACAAGGAATGCCTTGTTCATTAAAGGCTTTAAGTTTTAATGCAGCAGGCCGCAAATCAAAGGCCAAACCAGTATATTGAAAAAAGCAGATAAAACCGACAAACACCGCCAGTACCAAAGCAGCAGACATTGTCGCTATCGACAACCTACCGGCAAACAGTACCGTTTTCGCCAAAACCATGGCTATAGCCAACACCGCTAATCCCCAGCCCGGTTCGACCGTTTGTACCCAGTTTAATCTTGACAGCCCCGGCACTTGCGGTAATAACACCAGAAAAACGCCAAGCAAGGCAAAAACAATTGGCGGCAATAAATCGGAATGTACCCGGACTGGTAATGTCACATTATTGTCCAAAACACGCGCTGCCAACAAGGCAAAGGCCGGCAACAACGGAATCAAATAATGTATCTGCTTACTCGCTAACGATGAAAAAAGCAGGAACCCAATCAATAGCCAAATCAAACAAAAACGCAAACCACTATCTTCAGCAATCCGGCAATTCCATAGACTTTGCCAAAATCGCGGCCAATAAAACCAAGGAAACAACACTAAAGGCAAAAAGCACAGATACCAAAAAAATGGCCGGACATGTATATCAGTAGCGATGGTACGATCAGCTATCTGCTTCCAAAATATGGCATTGGCATAACTATCACCACCATAGATTGCCGCAGGTATCGCCCAGAACAAAGCAATGACGATGCCAATTACAGCAGCCAGCAACAAATAGCCATACCACACCCCAGGGGCTTTCTGATCCATCCAAAATCGCGCCAACACAACGACCGGCAGCAAATGCAAAAAAATGACCGGGCCTTTAGTAAGCAAGCCAAACCCTATCGCCAAACCGAGATAAACTAAGCCTTTGCCCCATACGCCATGCGCCAGTACCAATAAGCCAAGCATACCGATTAGTACAAAGCAGGTAAGCAAAATGTCGAACATGGCCGCAGTGGCAAACAAAGTCCACAACAAGGTGGCTATCAATATCCACGGAGCAATTAGCGCTATTGCTGTTTGCTCAGGCCAAAGCATTTGCGCCAATTTACGGGTAAGCAGCAAATTGACCAAAGCCGCAAATGGTCCCACTAGTTTTGGCCACCAGTCATTAACCCCAAACACGGCCCAGCCCAGCTGAAACAGCCAGAATAATAACGGCGGTTTATGACTGTAAGCTTGTCCGTTGAAATAAGGCACCCAAAAATCGTGCCGCAACCACATTTCCCAGGCGACACTAAGGTAGCGAGTTTCATCAACCGGCAACGGCTGCCTAAAAAACACGGTCGTCGTCAGCAATAACCAGAGCGGAATGATACCCCAACGATAGATAAAGTCTTTCTGCATAGCGAACGGCAGTTTAATTTGCAGACCGCCCAATGTCATGTTGACAGCACTTGCCAGCGCAAGTTTTCCCCAGCCATTAATGGTGTAATCGCTACCTCGTTTTCGCCATACCTGTCAGGAATTGTCCATTCCCGCTTTTGCAGGGTAATGGTCGCCGTATTACGCGGCAAGCCATAAAAATCAGCGCCGTAAAAGCTGGCGAAGCCTTCCAGCTTATCAAGTGCCCCGGCCTGCTCAAAAGCCTGGGCATAAAGTTCCAGCGCAGCATGCGCAGAGTAGCAACCGGCACAGCCGCAGCTATTTTCTTTCAAGACGGTCAAATGTGGTGCGCTATCGGTACCTAGAAAAAATTTAGGGTTGCCGCTAACGGCTGCCTGTAACAAAGCCTGGCGATGGTACTCGCGCTTCAGTATCGGTAAACAATAGTAGTGTGGCCGAATACCGCCGGCCAAAATAGCGTTACGATTAAACAGCAGATGTTGAGGCGTAATGGTGGCGGCAATGTGCTTATCTGTTGATAACACAAATTGCACGGCCTCCAAGGTGGTCAAATGTTCTAGCACTATTCGCAAAGCTGGAAAATTTTTGGTAATACGACTTAATTTGGTATCGATAAAAATTTTTTCTCGATCAAAAATATCATATTCGGCATCGGCAACTTCACCGTGAATCAATAATGGCACACCCTGCTCTTCCATCGCGGCAAACAGCGGATAAGCGGACTCTATGTCGTTAATCCCACTGTCTGAATGGGTGGTGGCACCTGCCGGATACAGCTTAAAAGCGTAGACGTAATCGGATGCCGCAACCTTTGCAATTTCAGCTAACGTGGTTTGCCCAGTTAAATAGAGCGTCATCAGCGGCTGAAACTGCGCACCTGCCGGTAAGGCGTGTATAATTTCCTGCCTATAATTTAGCGCTTGCTCAACGCTAACCACGGGTGGCTTGAGATTAGGCATGATGATGGCCCGCCCAAACTGCTTTGCAGTATGGGCAATAACGGTCTTTAACACACCGCCGGTTCTGACATGTAAATGACTATCATCGGGCAATGTGATGGTTAAGCTATCCATAATCTCAGTGTTTCATTAAAATACTCTGCTATTCTACCACCAAGGGTATTGAAAAATTAACTCTCAGCCCTCAGTAATAGAACTTTAAGATTTTTTGGAGAAGCAGATGCCTATTTACGAATACCAATGCAATGCTTGCGGACACGAACACGAAGCCCTGCAAAAACTCGGCGCCGAGCCTTTGCTTATTTGCCCGGCCTGTAACGAAGCCGAATTAAAAAAGAAAATTTCCGCAGCCGGTTTTCGCCTGAAAGGCGGCGGCTGGTACGAAACCGATTTTAAAAGCGGCGACAAAAAAAATGTCGCCGGTGACAGCAAATCTGCCGACAAACCCAGCGGCGGCTGCGGTAGCAGTTGCGCCTGTCATTAACCCCATTGCCTACCGGCAACAGCCTCAATCTATTTATTTACCTCCTGAGAATAAACTATGCGTAGCCACAAGTGTGGAGAATTAAACACCCAACATCTCGGTCAAACTGTCGCGCTATGCGGCTGGGTTCACCGCCGCCGCGACCACGGCGGCGTTATCTTTATCGACCTTCGCGACCGTGCCGGTTTGGTGCAGATAGTGTTTGATCCCGATGCGGCGGACAGCTTTGCGATAGCGGAAAGCGTACGTAGCGAATATGTACTGCGCATTGAAGGCATCGTCCGCGGCCGCCCTGAAGGTACGCATAATCCCAATATGTCAACCGGGCAAATCGAAGTTCTCGGCAAGCACATTGAAGTACTCAATGAATCAGAGACGCCGCCGTTCCCGCTGGAAAGCGATATAGAAGTCAACGAAGAAACCCGGCTACGCTACCGCTACATTGATCTGCGTCGCACAGTGATGCAGGAAAAAATGAAGGTACGCCGCGATGTGACCCGGCATTTACGGCAGTTTTTGGACGACCACGAGTTTTTTGAAATCGAAACGCCGTATCTGACCAAAGCGACGCCGGAAGGCGCCCGCGACTATATCGTTCCTAGCCGCACCCACCAGAATTCGTTCTTCGCCTTGCCGCAATCGCCGCAGTTATACAAACAATTGCTGATGATTGCCGGCATGGACCGTTACTATCAAGTCGTGCGTTGCTTCCGCGACGAAGATTTGCGCGCCGACCGCCAGCCGGAGTTTACCCAGCTGGATATTGAAACCTCTTTCATGCATGAGCGCGACATCATGGCAATTATGGAAGAGATGATACGCGGCCTGTTTGCCGAGATTATTCAGGTTGATCTAGGTGATCAATTTCCGGTGATGAGCTATGACGAAGCCATGCGCCGTTACGGCTCCGACCGCCCCGACCTGCGCATTCCACTGGAACTGGTGGATATTGCCGAAGAAATGCGCGAAGTGGACTTTAAAGTGTTCTCCGGCCCCGCCAACGACCCGCATGGCCGCGTAGTGGCGATGCGCCTACCGGAAGGCGGCGATTTAAGCCGCAGCAGCATAGACGAATTGACCAAATTTGTGGCTATCTATGGCGCAAAAGGTCTGGCCTATATCAAAGTTAACGACTTGGCCGCCGGTATTGAGGGATTACAATCGCCTATTGTCAAATTTGCTCCTGATCAAGTCTGGGCCAAGGTGATGGAAAAAGTCGGTGCGCAAAATGGCGACCTGATTTTCTTTGGCGCTGACAAAGCCCATATCGTCAATGAAGCCATGGGCGCATTAAGGGTTAAACTGGGCCTGGATCGTAATTTGTTGACCGGCCCCTGGAAACCACTGTGGGTGGTTGATTTCCCGATGTTCGCCTGGGATGAAAAAGCTCAGCGTTATACCGCCATTCACCACCCGTTCACCGCGCCAAGTTGCTCGGTGGAAGAGTTGAAAGCCGATCCCGGCAAGGCGCTGTCACGCGCTTACGATTTGGTGCTGAACGGCACCGAAGTTGGCGGAGGCTCGATTCGGATCAATCGTACCGAGATGCAGCAGATCGTGTTTGCAATACTGGGTATCGGCCACGAAGAAGCACGCGAAAAATTCGGCTTCCTGCTGGACGCTCTGAAATACGGCGCGCCACCGCATGGCGGCATTGCTTTTGGTCTGGATCGTTTAGTGATGTTGATGACTGGCGCCAGCTCAATTCGTGATGTGATTGCTTTCCCGAAAACCCAAACTGCCGCTTGCCCATTATTTAACGCCCCGGCCGCAGTCAGCGAAGAGCAATTGAAGGAACTGGGTATCCGCTTACGGAAACCAGCGGGTAAAGAAGAAAAGCAGGACTAAAGCAACTGAAAACGGGATGCCGTGGCGTTTTCACGGCATTTTCCAACTAGCTTGAATTGTTAGGTTGAGTTATGACAAGTACGCCCCTCCCCATCCACGATTACGCTCTGCTGGACGATACCGAATGCGATAAGCGTATCCAGGCGGCTAAAGCCCAGCTGGGTGAACGTTGCATCGTTTTGGGCCATCATTATCAGCGCGATGAAGTATTCAAACACGCCGATATATTTGGCGACTCGCTAAAATTATCCCGCGAAGCGGCCAAATCGGCAGCCGAATACATTGTGTTTTGCGGGGTACATTTCATGGCGGAAGTGGCGGACATCTTATCCAGGCCGGAACAAATTGCGATTCTGCCGGATTTGGCTGCCGGTTGTTCTATGGCTGATATGGCAAATAAAGTCAAAGTACAACAATGCTGGGATGAGTTGGCAAAAATACTGGATGTGGAAAATCAGGTAACCCCTGTAACCTATATCAACTCCGCTGCGGACTTAAAAGCCTTTTGCGGCCAGCATCAAGGCATAGTCTGTACCTCATCCAATGCCGAAAAAATCCTAAACTGGAGCTTCGCCAAACGGGAAAAAGTGCTGTTTTTTCCTGACCAGCACTTAGGCCGCAACACCGGTTTTAGAATGGGGATTCCGTTGGAACAAATGGTTACTTGGGATTTTAACAAACCGCAAGGCGGCTTGAGCGAAACCCAAATCCTGAATGCCAAAATCATTTTATGGAAAGGCTATTGCTCGGTGCATCAGGCGTTTCAGCCCGAACAAATTGACGCCTTTCTGGAAAAATATCCAGAAACTCAGGTTATCTCACACCCTGAAGCCTGTTTTGAAGTTTGTCAAAAATCACACTACATCGGCTCTACCGAAATGATCTTAAAAATCGTTAGAGAAGCCAAACCCAATACCCGCTGGCTGGTCGCCACCGAGTTGAATCTGGTTAACCGTCTGCATCAGGAATGTTTAGCACAAGGTAAAAACGTGCATTTTATGGCGCCGACTTTGAGCATGTGTTCCACCATGTTCCGCACCGACCCGCAACATTTAGCCTGGGTATTGGAAAATCTGGCTGCAGGACATGTGGTTAATCAGGTTAGCGTACCTGCGGAACAGGCGGCATTGGCGAAACAGGCGCTGGATAATATGCTGCTGGCTTCGTAATTTTGATTGTTGGTTGTGCTTGGCTGTTTACACCGGCTTGCTAGAGTTTTTAACCTCCAAAAAGTAGACGACTAGTGTCCGCGCATCAAGGCAGTGCAAGGGCAAACTGTTTCTTTGCATAGGGTAAGGTACTCCCCATTGTTCGAGCGTGTATTGCAAGATATTTGCAAAATCTTCTTGTGCTTGTGGGGCAAGGATTAGGGGTAATTCATGGAACGACATCAGGGCTAACTTTCTTATTCTGATGTGCATTCTTGAACGCTAACGCCGTTATTTCTTCAAGCGCTTCAGAAGAATAGCTTATCCCTTCCCCCCGCTCTAATTGGTCATCGCCAACTTTAATAGCTGCCTTCAATGCGGCTAATTTCTCCTCATCTTCACGCATACGGCGGATAGCGTCTCTGATTACCTCTGAAGCATTACCATAAAAACCGGCATTCACTTTGCTTTGCAAATATTGTTCTATTTCCGGCGATAAATTGATGTGCATAGTTAGCCCCCCTGGATTGCTTCATGCACATAGAATATACATATTATGTCGCAAGTAATCAGCTCTTAATCCCTATCCCCTTATGCAACAAAAACAAACAACCTAAGGTAAGCACCACAATAAAGCCTATCGTCATCGCAAACGCCAGTTGAATATCCACATCACTAACACCCAGTAAACCGTAACGAAAGGCGTTAACCATGTATAAAATCGGGTTAGCCAAAGCCACATGCTGCCAAAAGCCCGGCAGCATGGTGACCGAATAAAACACCCCACCCAAATAACTCAGCGGCGTTAATACAAAATTGGGAATGATCGATATATCATCAAAACTTTCCGCAAATACCGCATTAATAAAGCCGGCTAGCGAAAACAGCGTTGCAGTCAACACAAAAACCGCCAACGCTATCTGCCAGTGTTTGACTGGAATTTCAGTAAACAGCATCGCGATACCTGTCACGACAAAACCAACCAAAACACCTCTGGCAATACCGCCGCAAACATAGCCGGCCAGAATTATCCAATTGGGTACCGGCGATACCAATAATTCTTCTATATGGCGCTGAAACTTGGTGGAATAAAATGATGCAACCACATTGGAATAGGAATGACTGATCACCGACATCAAAATAATACCGGGCACGATGAAATCCATATAGCTTTCTCCATGCACTTCACCAATCCTATCGCCGATCAGCTTGCCGAAAATCAAGAAATACAGCGCAGTGGTCACCGCCGGCGGCAGTAAAGTTTGCGGCCAAATTCGGGTAAACCGGCTAATTTCCTTGCCCAGGATAGTTCTAAAAGCGATAGAATTTTTCATTGCACCAGATCAATAAACAGTTGTTCAAGGCGGTTGGATTTATTTTTTAGACTGGAAACGGCTATGCCTTGGCTGCTTAGCTGTTCAAACAGCTGATTAAGCCCCAAGTTTTTCGGCACCGCAACATCCAGCGTCTTGCTACCCACCAATTCTATCTGGTACCCGTCGATCGCCGGCGCCTCATGCAGCGTATCGGCTAAATCCAGCACAAAATGCTCAGTCAGAATCGTGCTTAGCAGACTATGCATCGCCGAGGATTGAATGATTTGACCATCATTTATAATCGCGATATTTCGACACAAGCTTTCCGCCTCTTCCAGATAATGGGTTGTCAGAATAATCGTCGTTCCTTGTTGATTGACATCCTGCATCATTTGCCACATGGCCCGACGAATTTCTATGTCCACCCCGGCGGTCGGTTCATCCAAAATCAACAAACGCGGCTCATGAACCATCGCTCTGGCTATCATCAAGCGTCGTTTCATGCCACCGGACAAACGTCTAGAAACGGTATCGCGCTTATCCCATAAATCCATCTGCCGCAGACATTGCTCAGTCCGCTGCACAGCCAATTTTTTGGGCATACCGTAAAAACCTGCCTGGTAAAGTACAACATTTTTGACAGTTTCAAACTGATTAAAATTAACTTCCTGCGGCACCAAACCAATACAGGTTTTGGCGCTGCCGCTGTCTTTGTCCAAATCATGCCCAAACACGGTAACGCTACCGCTGCTTTTGGTTACTAACGAACTGATGATGCCAATCAGCGTCGATTTACCGGCACCATTAGGGCCCAGCAACGCGAAAAAATCACCTTGCTCAACCTCAAGATCGACACCTTTCAAGGCCACAAAGCCGTTGTTATAGGTTTTTTTTAGCTGTTTGATGGATAAGGCTTTCATTCTCTACGTTATAATGGAGCGTCAGTTGCTTCGGCGGAATCGGCATTCCGCAAAAAATTGCCGGAATTTTATCAGAATTTCCAATGCCTCCGTAGATTGAACAGGATTATACTTTTGCCACATCAAATACCTACTAGCGTTGCCGCCGTTGATTTAGGCTCCAATAGCTTTCATATGATCATCTGTAGCCTGAAAGACGGCAAGTTACAAGTCATTGACCGTCTGAAAGAAATGGTGCGTCTTGCCGCCGGGCTGGATCAAAACCGCAATCTGGACGCAGAAACGCAAGCAAAAGCCTTGGCTTGCCTGGAACGATTTGGTCAACGCATCAGCAATTTTCCACCCAATAGCGTCAGCATCGTCGGCACTAATACCTTGCGCTTGGCAAAAAACGCCCAGCAATTTATCAGCAAAGCTGAAATAGCCCTAGGCCACCCTATCCACATTATTTCCGGCATAGAAGAAGCCCGGCTAATTTATCAAGGCGTAGCCCATAGTCTTGCCGGCAATGCTAATAACCGCTTTGTCATGGATATTGGCGGCGGCAGCACAGAATACATTATCGGTCAGCACGACATCCCCCACACCAAGGAAAGCTTGAATATGGGGTGTGTCACCATCAGCCAAAACTTTTTTAAAAAAGGGCAAATTTCTAAAAAAGCCTTCAAAAAAGCCACGCTATTTGCCGAACAGCATCTGGAACCTTTTCAGAACAAGTTTAACCGCCGCCAATGGGATGAAGCAATCGGCGCATCCGGCAGCCTAAAAACAATCAGTAATGTGCTGCAAACTTCCGGCTGGAGTGATAACGGCATCACTATGGCTGGACTGGAGTTACTGGTGCAATATCTGCTCAAGCTATCACATTACGACCAGTTTACCCTTCCGGCGCTCAGTATTGAACGCCGCCCCGTGTTTATCGGTGCAGTCGTCATCGTATACGCCACGTTTAAAACCCTGAACATCGAACAAATGACAGTATCCGACGGCGCTCTGCGCGAAGGCCTGATTTACGATCTACTGGGCCGCATCTATGATCATGATATTCGCTCGCAAACCAGTAAAATGATTGCGGCGCGTTATCATACCGACCACAATCACGCCGAGCAAATCAAGGAAACCATACATTACATGGTGGATCAATTGCAGGAACACCCCTGTTTCCACGACAATCCCGCCAGTTTACAGTTTTTGGAATGGGCTGCCGATCTGCATGAAATAGGCTTTGAAATTGCCCATAGCCACTACCACAAACACAGTGCTTACATCATTGAAAATGGTGATTTAGCGGGGTTTTCCAAACAGGATCAACTGCTGCTGTCGAAACTGGTTCGTAGTCAACGTAAAAAACTGAGTCTGGAACGTTTCAATGAATTACCAGCACCTTGGAAACAGTACGCCCCTATTATGTCCATCGTTTTTCGTTTGGCTACCTTGCTGCACAGAAATCGACACAACACCCGCCCTGATTTCAGGATTTCAATTAATATGAATGACATCACGCTCAAATTTTCTGAAAATTGGCTGGAACAAGCACCGTTAACGCAAGCTGACCTGGAACAGGAAATTGTTTACCTGAAGGAAGCAAAATTTAATTTGCTTTTTTAAACCATGTGGAAGTTTGATCAGCTACGATGGCACCTCTGCAACGGCGTTCATTTGCGTATAGTTACGCTGCAGATCAAGCTAATCTCCAAACTTAAAATTCTAGTCAGACAAATTTCCGCAGTCTTTCCACCCTGGCTACTAAACTGGATTAACGGAATATGGCTTAAACATCAATACCTATGCAAAAAACTATTCAAAAGCTTGCTTTACAGCTTAATAGTATTAAGCCTATTGGTAGCCATACTGCTATGCTTTGCGCTTGACGACAGTCCACAGTCCATCGTTTTGCAAGGTCTTAACCGCAGTGACATAGAACGCGCTAAACAGTTGTTACATGTTACCCCGGAAGAGCAGCAAAGCATTAAAACTGTCAGCTTTAATCAGAAAGACCTCAATATCGCCACCAGTTATCTACTCAATCATTTTGTTGAGAATACCAGTCTGGTGCTCATTTTAGAAGATCGCATCCTGTTTCAGATTGCGATTTTCGTTCCAGAAAACCCTTGGGGCAGATTTCTCGATTTCCATTTTGCACTCAGACAAAACGGCAATTCGATTAAAATCAAATCATTTAAAATCGGTGAAATTTCCATACCCGATCCAGCCGCAAATGTTCTTATTCCTTTTATTGTCCACCACACCGCGCTGAATGACTATTGGCTTGCCGCCAGCCAATACATCAAAAATGTCCAGATCACCCCGAAAACCCTGGAAATCAGTTATCTGGGCTCCTTACTCGATAGCGCAAAACAACTGGCAATTAATAAACATCGTGAATATCCTAACCTGCATCTATACCAGCAGCAGATTAATGACATTGTCAGTCAACACGATCCAGCTTGGCGACTATCGTTGAGCGAACTGCTGCAACCCTTATTTTTATCCGCTTTGCATCGCTCCACCCTGGAAAATGCCATTCAGGAAAATCGTACTGTCATTATTGCTGTCGCCAGTTATATCTATAAAAACGATTTACGCCAGTTTTTGCCGCTTGGCCTGATTTACAGTAAAGAATACCTGGTGTTTGCCTATAAACGCATTGATCTTCCTCAGCATTTCATCGCCTCAGCCTTATTGACGGCAGTGGATTCTTCTTTGTTAAGCCAACAAATCGGCATTGATAAAGAGATGGGCGATTCCCAGTACGGCAGCGGCTTCAGTTTTATTGATATCAGCGCAGATCGAGCGGGAATCCGCTTTGGCCAACTTGCCATAGCCTCCCCGCAACAAGCCCGAAAACTACAGGAAAATATGGCGGAAATAAAGGATTATTCCGCCGTTCTCCCCAATATTGAAGGCTTGCCAGAGCATATGGACGAAGAGACATTTAAACAAAATTACGGCGGCGTAGAGAGCGCCGCCTATAAAGATATGATACAGCTTATTGATCAGCGGATTGCGGCGTTACCGGTGTATCAATAAACCCATGCTTCCTATTGGTTAAGGATTTAGAATAATTTAGCAAACAGCCAATACAAAGAACCGGATAACAGCATAGCAACAGGCAGTGTTAGCACCCAAGCCATCGCCAAATTGCGGAGAGTACCCAACTGCAAACCGGATTTGTTGGCAGCCATCGCCCCCGCTACCCCGGAAGACAGCACTTGCGTGGTGGAAACCGGCAAACCAAACATATCCGCAGCACCGATAGTGGTCATCGCCACCAATTCCGCCGAAGCGCCTTGTGCATATGTCAAATGGGATTTACCGATTTTTTCGCCGACGGTGATCACGATGCGTTTCCAGCCCACCATCGTGCCTAAACCTAATGCAATAGCGACAGTCACTTTCACCCACAGCGGAATAAATTTCGTCGCATCGTCTATTTCTTTTTTGAAAGCTTTCAGATTAGCCTTGGTATCGTTATCAAATTTTACCGCTTCGCTTTTTTCCAGAAAGCGGATTGCTTCAGAAGCCAGATACATATCATTACGTACATTAGACACTGCTTCCATCGGCAAGTGCGCAAAGCTGCCATACTGCTTGACCTGCTCGCCGATATCGCCGACCACATCAGCCAACGCTGCGACTACTTCCGGCTGATAAGCTTTTGTGCGTACATATTCGGACAGCGCCGCACGGGAATCGGCCGGTGTGCCTGTGGCGGATTTAGCGAGAGTACCTTCAGTGACTTGAGACATCGCCACAAACTGCGTCATATGATCCACCGGCATCGCCCGATTCAAAGCGTAAGCCATCGGCACGGTACCCACCAATATCAGCATGATCAAACCCATACCTTTTTGACCATCGTTGGAACCGTGTGCGAAAGAAACCCCGGTACAGGTTAAAATCAGCAGACCACGTATCCACAGCGGCGGCGGGGTTTTGCCGGAAGGAGCTTCGTACAATTCCTGATTTTTAACCAAAGACCGTAACACCAGCAGTAACAGCGCTGCGCAACCAAAACCGATCAAAGGTGAAAGCAACAGCGAATAGCCCACCTTGGTTGCCTGAGCCCAATCGACACCACTAAGACCATCACGGCCACGCATTAAAGCATTAGCAACACCAACACCAATAATCGAACCAATCAAGGTGTGAGATGAAGATGCCGGCAACCCCAGCAACCAAGTGCCGAGATTCCAGATAATCGCCGCAATCAGTAAAGCAAATACCATTGCAAAACCGGCACTGGAACCTACTTGTAAAATCAGTTCCACCGGCAGCAGTGATATAATTCCGAAGGCGACAGCTCCGCTGGACGTCAGTACACCGAGAAAATTGAAAAAACCCGACCATAACACCGCGAAATTAGCCGGCAACGAATTGGTGTAAATGACCGTCGCCACCGCGTTTGCAGTATCATGGAAGCCGTTGACAAACTCAAACCCCAAGGCGATCAATAACGCTAAACCCAACAGTATATAAGGCAGCCAAGTGATGGCCATATTACCTGCTTCGGTAATGTCGCTCACTAAGCTATAAGCGCCATAAAACACGCCTATGATCAACATTCCAAAAAAAATCAGCGCGGTAATCGGCCCAGCCTTATGATCAAGATGGGGCCGCGAACCAACAGATTCTGCTATCGTCAGCTCAGCAGTATTCATAAAAGACTCCTCATTAACGCAAATAAAACAAGTATAGCGACTGAGCATTACAGTTATGTTACTAAAAAGGAGCGAAATAGCTTATCCGTTAATTCAAGATAAAACAAAGGGGTGGGCCATTTGCGGTAAATATTACCCAAATGGCACCGAATTTTAGTTCAGCCAAATTTAGAAACTATCGCCCCAACCGCTGGAACGACGACGCCAGCTCAATTTTGGCAGGATAAAGCCAAGCAGCACCCCGAATAAAGACAAACCGCCGCCATACAGAAACCAGTCCTGGTTACTGCTATCGGTCAGCGCCTGATTTTCGCGTTTTAGCTGTTGCAGTTCTCTTTCATTGCTGATGACCTGCTCTTGTAACTGATCGCGCTGCTGTTTTAATTGGATGGCGTTGGCAGCAGTTTGCTGCAATTCAGTCAATTCGGTACTCAGCCGGTCACGTTCCTTACCGACATCCTGATTAGCAAACTGCGAGGCTTTAAGCTGCTTATTTTCTTCCTGCAATGCTTCCAATTTTTTGCTGGCTGTTTCCAGCTGGGTACGACTGATAGGGGTATTAGTCAGGTAGCGCGTCAAAATATAGCCTTCTGCACCATTGCCGGCCTGCACATAGGTATAACCGTTTTCGTTATTTTCCTCCAGCACATTCAGCTGCGTGCCGTTAGTCAGCATTTTTACAATTTTACTGCGTTCACTCTCCCCGCTACGCAAGGGAATTTCAATGTTGTCGGTAACATAAACCGTTCTGGCATTCGCCAAGCCGCTGAAACTGAACAGAACAAACAAACAGGCTAACGATCTTTTCACGGTTACACTCTCAAGAAATGGGTATAAATCTGTAATTCTAGCCAAATTATCGGCAGATGAGAAATTCCAGCAACGCTTTTTGTGCATGAAGCCGATTTTCGGCCTCAGGAAACACCACGCTTTGCGGACCATCAATCACTTCGGCAGTCACTTCTTCGCCTCTATGCGCCGGCAGACAATGCATAAACAACGCATCGGCTTTAGCTACCTGCATGGTTTGCGCATTGACCTGAAAATTTTGGAACGCTTGTTCCCGATGTTTTTGCTCGTCCTCCTGCCCCATGCTGGCCCAAACATCAGTGACCACCAGGTCGGCATTTTGCGCTGCCGATAACGGACTGTCGAAAAAAGCAATGCGTGAACCGGCTGGCTCGACTATGCTCTGCAGCGGTCGATAGTCTGCTGGGCAAGCTATGTTCAGTTTGAAATCGAATTGCCGGGCGGCATTGATATAGGAATGACACATATTATTGCCATCGCCAATCCAGGCCACTGTTTTACCGGCTATGTCACCACGCTGTTCGAAATAAGTCTGCATATCCGCCAATAACTGACAAGGATGCAGCAAATCGGTTAAGCCGTTAATGACTGGCACACTGGAATGTTTGGCAAACGTCAGCACCGTTTCGTGTTTATGAGTACGCAGCATAATACAATCGACCATGCTGGAAATCACTTTAGCACTGTCTTCCAGCGGCTCGCCACGCCCCAATTGCGTATCGCGCGGCGATAAAAAAATCGCGTGCCCGCCAAACTGTACCATGCCGGTTTCAAACGACAACCGGGTACGGGTTGAAGATTTCTCAAAAATCATCGCCAGCACCTTACCTTTTAACGGTAGAAAACTGGAATCGCGATTTTTTTTAAGCTCAATGGCGCGATACATCAGACCGCGTAATTCCGCGCTGGATAAATCCAGCAAACTGGTAAAATGTCTAACTTGCATGGTCGATATGGTCAAGGGTGTATTCTTTGATAATCGCTGCCAAAACATCGGTCAGCATCTCGATTTGTGCTTCGTCTATCAATAGCGGCGGCAATAACCGAATAGTGCTGTCGGCAGTCACATTGATTAACACGCCTTTGTCCAAAGCCGCGCCGACCAAATCCGTACAAGACTGATCCAGTTCTATTCCTATCATCAAGCCCAAATGGCGAATGGCGACCACATGCGAATTACCGGCAGTTTTAGCTGCGATTTGCCGGCAAATTGCCTCACCTTTACCAACAGCTTCGGCAATCAGTGTACCATCGGCCAGTACATCCAGCACGGCATTGGCCGCACTGCAGGCTAACGGGTTGCCACCAAAGGTAGAGCCGTGGCTGCCCGCCGTTAAAATTTCGGCAGCCCGCTTGCTGGCCAGACAAGCACCGATAGGCATACCATTGCCCAGGCCTTTGGCCATGGTACAGACATCGGGCAAAATGCCGTTATGTTGATAAGCCAAAAACCGGCCGGTACGGCCAACGCCGGTCTGAATTTCGTCTATCATCATCAATAAGTCGTGCTGATCGCACAAGGCTCTAATTTGATTTAAATAATCCGCATCAGGCACATTGACGCCACCTTCACCCTGCACCGGCTCAACTAAAATCGCCACGATGTCTTGATTGCCGGCAATAGCGGCTTTAATGGCCTCAACATCGTTATAAGGCACATGCACAAAACCAGCCAGCAAAGGATAAAAACCTTGTTTTATCTTGGCATTACCGGAAGCGCTTAAAGTAGCCATGGTACGACCATGAAAACTTTTCTCTGTGGTTAGCACCACCGGCTGCGCTATCCCCTGCTGCTGCCCATATTTGCGGGCAATTTTAATCGCCGCCTCATTAGCCTCAGCACCGGAATTGCAAAAAAACACATTCTCCATGCCGCTAAGCGCCGTTAATTTATCAGCCAGCTTAGTTTGCAGTGCTATGCCGTAAATATTGGAAGTATGCAGCAACTTGCCGCTTTGTTCACAAAGCGCTTTATGTACGGCAGGATGGGCATGACCCAGATTACAAACAGCCACACCCGCTATCGCATCCAGATAACGCTTGCCGTTCTCATCCCAAAGCCAAGCGCCTTCGCCACGCTCAAAAGTCACTGCCTGACGAACATAAGTGGGCATGATATGTGTACTCATTTTACTAAAGCCATGAAAGTGTTTTAAAAACGGATTATGCCTTGAAAAAAGGCGGGGATTATATTTTTTTAATTTTAGCTAAGCAATAAATAGTTTTTAAAACTGTAAGAGACTTTGCGGGGCTGCAAGAGTAAAAGCTGATTAGCAAGATGTCCAAGCCAATTTACGGCTTCCTCTCGCCCACACACAGCCTGACAAATACTGTCTGTACCCCCGCGGAATCAAAGACCTAGCGAGCGAGCATTCTTATGCCACTTGGCACTGTCAGAAAAGAAGATTACCCGAAACAGACGAAATAAAAATAGCAGGAAAAAATCAGATTATTGAAATTTTGAGACGAGGGAATTACAAATCACTATTTTCGATGCAATTGTTTAAACAGGTAAAAGCCACCAAACATCGCCGCAACAAACACATAAAACCCCGGCAGCCCGCTGCTCAACCCCACCAGCCCCGGCCCTGGGCATATCCCGGACAGCCCCCAGCCTATGCCGAAAATGGCCGCCCCGGCAATCAATTGCCGATCTATTCCGGCTTTCGGGGCATCACAAGCTTGCTGATCCGCTTCCTGAGCGCTGGCCGGCATCAAGCGCTGGGAAATACCTAATACGACTAACGCAGACGCCATCACCAATGCCAAACTGGGGTCCCAATCGCCGGCTACATCCAAAAAGGCCTGCACTTTGTTTGGATTAGTCATCTGCGCGATAATCAAACCCAAGCCAAACAACAAACCAAATACAAACGCATAAAAATTTTTAGCCATCGCCTTTTACACTTAAAATACATGCCGAACTAAATAAACCGAAACGCCTGCGGTCAGCATAAAAACCAGTGTCGCCACCACAGATCGCAACGATAACCGGGCTATCCCGCAAACCCCATGACCACTGGTACAGCCGCCGCCGAGCCGGCTACCATAACCGACCAATAATCCAGCACCAGCCAGCACGGCCAAAGAAGCATTGAGCTGCACCGGAATATGGCCGCCGATTAATCTATACAGCGGCGCACTGGCCAGCAAGCCTAGTAAAAACCATAACCGCCAACCACTTTCTGCACCCCAAGGTGAGAGTAAACCGGCAGCTATCCCGGAAATACCGGCGACGCGTTGATGCTTATACAATAGTAACGCGGCGGCCCCACCAATAATCACCCCCCCTGTTAATGCTGAAAACACCGTTATTTCTGCCATACGCGTATCTCTTCTATATTAAAAAATTAAAACCGTCGCGACCAACCGACTTGCAAGGAATATTGCGTCATCGACAGTGCGATGTTTTGGCCGGGATTTAATGGATTGGGGCCGGAAACACTGCTTTGCGGCGAATACATAAACGCAAAACTCAATTCATCTTGATTAGGTAATTTATAACTTAATCCACCATCCAGATGCCATTCCTGCACCGCCGGTGCCAGAATGTTTAATAATACCTGAGAATTGGGAATCGGTTGATGCCCGTAACTGAAACCGCCGCGCAAAGTAAGTTGATCGCTTTGTTTCCATTGCGCGCCAAACTTATAGACCGTCATATCTTTCCAGCCGAAACCCGGCCCGTTGCCGGCCCCTAATTGCGCACCACTCTGCAGTACCGCCTGCGAGAAGGGGTTGCCCACCGAGTTAACCTCGCTGTAAAAAATTTGCTGGACATCAAAGGCTGTGGTGACAGAATTATTCACCGCCCAAGATAGACCCGTATCCAAACTGGAGGGAATATCAAAGCTACCCTGCCCAGTGAATAAGCCCGCATAGTTGCTCAGCTGCGACATATAAGTCCTACTTTTATAAGCCACGCCCAAGCGCACCCCATCGATAATTTCCGCCTGACCGCCAACCTTGTAGCCCACTCCAAATGAATATTCCCGACCATTATTGGTCAGTTGCGATGGATTGCTGGAAAAACCAGAAAAAGCCGCCAAGCCTTGCGCTTCAAAATATTCCACCGCCAGAATGGGCGAAACCCCTAAGGCATAACGGCCATTGTCAAACGAACGCGCATAAGTGGCAGCCAAAAAACCTTGCGCCATATCGACACCGGCTCGGCCACCATAAAAAGTACCCGGCGGATACCCGACAGGGTTGGTGACGTTAACATAATCGGTATTCATGCCGCCGTTACCGTACAACACCACGCCAAGCGTCTGTTTATCATCCAGCTTATGGCTCCAACCCACGGTGGGGATGACATAATAATTCTTATGGCTTTGCGTGGTGCCTGGTGTTAGCGGAAAACTGCCGGGACCTGGATTACCCTCACCGTTGACACTATACTGCCGCAACGGACTAAAAAACTCCCCTTCTACATCCAGCCTATCCCCCACATACGCCAATCCGGCCGGATTAAGCGCTGCGGCAATAGAATCCTGCGAAAAAGCCACGTCCGCACCGGCCAAGCCTTTGCTGCGGGTACCGTAAGCATTCTCAAAATGTAACTACTCACCCCCTAATTCTTTCGCAAAAACAAAAAATAAAGCTTGACAGGTTTTTTTGAAAAAATATTTCATTTTTCCATGTCGATAATAAATTCCCACGCACAGCCATTATAAATATCCAT
>Ga0316224_1001417_pt1 | contig 26339 bp, 19 predicted proteins | sample TBH18013metaG_FD_206254 | JGI IMG/M metagenome (GOLD analysis project Ga0316224, IMG submission 206254) | Freshwater microbial communities from Trout Bog Lake, Wisconsin, USA - TBH18013 | ecosystem: Environmental > Aquatic > Freshwater > Lake > Hypolimnion/Profundal zone | place: USA: Wisconsin... | reverse complement strand
TCTACCGGGTGCGAAAGCACAGCCCAGATAGCCTGCGAAGTGAATGGTGCAGTAATGCCATCAGCAACAGGAACCCGCCGAAGTGACTTGGTTTTGGCTTAACGCCTTTGCCTTGCGCAGTAGGAATTCACGTCTGTTTACGGCGGGGAGGATGTCAAGACTACTGAGAGATTGCCAATTCCAAAGGGGCAGGGGATCATCACCATTGGAGTGTCAATGTTGCAAAGGCTCGACGGTTGTTCAATGCAGTGGCGATGTATTCGGTGTAGTCGGTCTGGAATAAATTCTGCACCACTGCGGATAGCTCGCCATTCATACCATTCAACCCCCTGAAGCTCCGCGACAGGCGGGCGTCCATACGGCGATGCGTGGGCTGAAAATCGGTGGAGCCGCGATCTAACCCCACCATGGAGGTCTGAAAGTACCAGGCAGCGCTGAACGATATGTCGTCAGCCATGCGTTGCGAATACAGAAAGTTGGCGATAGTCCGCGGCACGCTACTGGCTACTGAGTTAGTTTGTCCTGCAGACAGCAGTATGCTGTTATCGTTGACAACTATGGTTGAGCAGTTAAATGTCAGGTCGCTGCCCTCGTTGAAAGTATGCTTGATGGTAACCTCCTCGCCCCTGTAGTTGGCCACTACGCCATTGCCCCACAGTCCCACGTTGGGCAGTTGATAAATAAGGTGGCTCATCTGGTCGCTGAACAAACGCAGGTCTATTGACGTGTTCAATTCACGCAGTTCGGCGAGATAGCCTATTTCACGCGACAGGATTTTTTCCGGCTCTAGCCCCATTGAGGTAGGGAGCGCGGCGGGCTCGTAAAGGTAGCCAATCTGGTACAAGTCAGCCTGATTGGCATTCCTCTCGCCCAGAGAGGGAGTGCGGTGCGCTATAGATGATCCAAAACGTAGGGTATGCTCCGAATTAATATGGTAGTTAAGAGAGATGCGCGGCGAAAATGTATGGTCGCCCATCTCGTCCTTTTCCAGCATTCCGCCCGCGTTGAAGAGTAACTTCTGCGAATAGCGCCATTCGTCATTGGCAAACAGGCGGTATTCGGTAAAGTTGAACGATGCGGTAGCGGCATGCGGTGGAGGATTACTGGTGTTTGCGTCGGTAGATGCCACATCCACCTGATCGAGGCGGTAGCCGCCGCCGTAGACAAGCCGGTTCGAGGCAGCAGTTTGCAAGATGTGTTGCACTTCGATTTCATTGCGGCCGGAGCGGATGGACTCGGACACGGCATAGGGCTGGCCGTCCGTCACAAAGTAGTTTTCGTAGGTGTCGTGCTGAATGTGGTAGTAGCGAACAGCAAACTCGGAGGAGGCATCCGCCCGTCTCACCCATTCCAGTTGCTGGACGTTCTCGTATACCGGCATATCGTGTTTCTTATCAATCGAGCTGTCCCAGAAGCCCACGCCCATTATGTCGTGATTAAACCCCATTTGTAAGTTGATGTCGTCCACTGCGCTGAGGTGGTATGAGGCTCGCACGTTAGCCAGTCGTGCCTGATTGTTGTCATAGGTATTGTTGAGGAGGTTATACCCCTGAGCAAGGGTGAGATGGTTTGGCGGAGCCGTCAGGTCGTCGTAGCCGTTGTCGGCGCTGTAGCCGAGCGTTGCGTGATAATCGAGTTTTCCGCCATGATGACCGAAGTGTATGGTCGCATCGTTTATGCCGCCGCTACCGCGTGTATTGGAAACGCTCACGCCCTGCATTGCCTCTGCATCACGCGTGATAATATTGATGACCCCTCGTACAGAATTTTCCCCGTAGGACGCCGCTGCAGGACCTCGTATCACTTCGATGCGCTCAATGTCGTCAATGGTAATGGGCAAAAGTGGCCAGTCCACAATGTTGAACGGCGGCATGTAGACACTACGCCCGTCTATCAGCACCTGCATGCCCGGTGCGGTCTGGGTGAAGGCACCGTGGTAAGAAACCACGGCCTGATTGCCGTCGTAGTAGCTTACATACATCCCGGGCACCAGCTTGAACAGGTCTGTAATTTTACGAAAACCCGATGCCACTATCATCTTGCGGTTGATAACTGTCATGGCATTGGGTGCCTCGGACAGCGGCTGGGAAAGGCGCGAAGCACTTAGTACAATAGGGAATTCCTGAATGTAATCTTGCTCGCTCACATCGTCTGCAGCCCAAGCACTCTGTACAATCAGGCTAAATACAAAGCTTACAAATAACTCTTTCTGATAAAGCTTGTTATGCATTAATTATCCCAAAAAATTCCTGAACGTTTTTTTTTTGATTTTTGACGTTATAAAGCAAGTACTTTAGAAGTTCTGATTATGGTACATGAGTCCCCTCACTGGCAATAAAAATGGGCTGCAGTAAAGTGGTTTTAGCCCATTTTACTTTTCGGATTAGTCCGAACGGGCTATTGACCATTTTCCAAATAGGGAGTAATTTGAGATTAGAATTTCAATCATCGTGATGAGGGAAATAAAATGAAAACTAAACTACAAACTGAGATGAAGCCTTCGTGGAATCCAAACCACATGCCAAACAGGCTGAAATTTATTAAGCTTGATACTGTGTCAATTAGTGCCGTGCAGAAAAATAATGAATTACATGATGAGATTGATGATGTGATTGAAATTTGGGAAGAATTCAGATCATTCAGTATACATGGCTGATTTTGGGCGAGAACTTTGAATTTCATCAAAGATTTCTACACATTAAGTAATTACCAGAATAGCCCCAAATCCTTACGCCCCGATTCCGGGGCGTTTTTCCTTTCTTAAAAATCAATAACTGCTTATCCTTTTCCACACAATTGACCCATTTTTGAAAGTCTTCGGGTTGATTTTTCATAAAGGTAGCATTTCTCCTTCTTTTCTTTTGATGGGTTGAGGTTGAACGGCAGGATAATCCTGACAAGGGTACGATTTTTAGAGCATCCCCTGTTTGGAGGAGAAACCATCGACTCGATTAATACGTTTTTCGCGGAGATAATCTTTTGTTTATAAGATAGTCATTTTTAAGTAAATTTAAATTGAAAACTTTGAACGAGAAATCGGGAAGAAACGATCCATGCCTTTGCGGTAGTGGAAAAAAATATAAAAAATGTTGCCACATCAAATTGGCGACTCGTTTATCTACGCAACAAACTTCTACAAAAAATCCAAAGCCTTCACCAACAGAATTTAACCATCTCATTGCTCTGTTTAATGCGGGGCGCTTGATCGAACTTGAAGGTAAAGCACTTTCAATGGTTGAACAATTTCCTGACTCCGGACATGCCTGGAAGATTTTGAGCATTACGCTACATGCTCAGAGAAAAGATGCTCTGACATCAATGAATAAGGCATTAGAGCTTTTGCCTGAAGACTGCGAAGTACACAATAATCTGGGCGTAGTACTAAATGACCTTGGTCAATTTGATGAGGCAGAGAACAGATACCGGCGTTCACTGGAAATAAAACCCGACTTCGCTGAAGCGCACTACAATTTAGGAATTCTTTTTCGAGAACGTGGCAGGTTTGACGATGCCATAGCAAGCTACCGCCAAGCATTGAAGTGCAACCCCGATTACGCTGTGGCTCATGGTAATCTTGGAATTGTCTTGCACGACCTTGGACGACTTGATGACGCGGTAGAGAGCTACCAGCGAGCACTGAAGATTAATCCCAAGGCTGCTGAAATACATTTTAATCATGGCAATGCTTTGCATAGTCTAGGACAAATTGATGGCGCTATAAAAAGCTACCGATGTGCTCTGAAAGTGAAACCCGATTTCGCCGAGGCACATAACAACTTGGGGGTTATCCTGCGTAACCTTGGACAATTTGATGAAGCCATCGGCAGTTTTCACATTGCTCTTGAAATCAAACCGAATTTTTCCGAGGCACATTATAACTTGGGCAATGCACTGCGAGACCTGGGGCGTCTGGACGATGCAGTGAAGAGCTATTCCCACGCATTGGAAATCAAACCAGATAACGTCGAGGCGCAATGTAACTTGGGTAATTCACTGAGAGACCTTGGTCGCCTGGACGATGCAGTAAAGAGCTATTACCTTGCATTGGCGATCAAACCGGATTTTTCGGAGGCGCATTATAACTTGGGCAATGCACTACGAGACTTGGGTCGTCTGGACGATGCATTGAAGAGTTATTCCCTCGCATTGGAGAGCAAACCGGATTACATCGATGTCTTTAATTCCTTGTGCGACACCCTCATGGAAGTGGGTAAAACTGATGAGGCTGAAAGTTGTATTAACCAAGCATTAGTTCTGGCGCCTAATGACCCGGTCACTTTAACTACAGCGCTCTCGTATATTAAATATCAAAAAGACGATCCGCGCTTCAGCCAGCTTGAGCCAATATATTCGCGTCGCGAATCACTGCCGATTGATAAAAGAGTCAGGCTTAATTTTGCTATGGGTAAGGCTATGGAAAGTATAGGCCAATACCATGAAGCTTTTGCGGCGTATAAAGAAGGAAACCTGCTTCATTCTCAGAAGTATCGTTTTGATGAAGCTGAAGAGAATCTTATTTTAGAGAAAAAGTACAATTTATTTTCATCCGATAAGTTAAAAAATTTTGCTTCTGCAGCAGCTAACTTGCCTCACATGGAAGAGGAGCGTGTTCCAATTTTCATAGTGGGCATGCCACGTTCCGGCACCACACTTATTGAACAAATGCTTTCCAGCCATGCTGATATTTATGGTGCGGGTGAGCTGACAATTCTTGGTGATTTAGCCAAAAAAGCGGAACTTTTACTGCTTGAAACTCCGGATGTGAAGGACACTCTATTGGCTTTACGTAAACTGGGCCGCGAATATTGTGATCAAGTTTGGAAGCGTGCGCCAGACGCTAAATTCATAACTGACAAATTGCCAGGCAACTACCAGCATCTGTGGCTAATTCATCTAATGCTGCCCAATGCGAAAATCATTCACTCCATTCGTGAACCGATGGACACATGTTTCTCCTGTTATGCCTTGCCTTTCACTTTTGGGCATGAATATAGCTATGAAATGGAAACATTAGGAAGGCAATATCTGCGTTACAAAAAACTGATGAAACATTGGCACGATGTTTTGCCGCTTGGTCGAATATTGGACGTACGCTATGAAGACAATATTTCCAATTCCGAGCGGGAATTGAGGCGAATTCTTGATTATCTGGGTCTACCATGGGACCCGGCATGTCTCAAATTTCATGAATCTGACCGAGTTGTCAGAACAGCAAGTGTTGCTCAAGTACGAAAACCCATCTACTCCAGTTCAGTGGCCAGGTGGAGAAATTTCGAAAAATATCTGAGCCCTTTACGTGAGACCATGTATGAGAACAATGAAGATTCATCTTGTCAGTCCTAATTAATCTTTCATGATTCCTTTGGAGTTCTGTCGCACGATTTATCAAAATGCGCGAAAAACTCCGTCCTTCAGGGTGGAGATGAATAGCGCGACCGACGGAGTCGGTCATCGGGTTTACTGATGCTGCATTAGTCCATATGGACTATATCAAGTCAAATTAAAAACATGTAAATTACTGCCTAAGTTATCGGTTGAACATACTTTACGACCTGTGTATATAGGAGAATTAAAATTATGCGTTATTTAATTGCGACCACAACAGCGGCTTTACTAATTTCAAGTGGTGCTTTTGCATCGTCATTTACCGGACTTTATAATACGGGTATAAATACCACCACTACAAATGGAATTACTACTGATAATAGCTATTCCGTAAGCACCATATCTGCTACAGATGGTAGCGGAAATCCTCTGATTATTAACCCCACTTCAGCTTACGTTGCCAATACGCTAGTATTTCCAATTTCCAGTAATGAGAGTATTAACGGTACAGGTCAAACGGGTAGCTGGCTTCCACTTTCAAGTACTTCTGCTTGGTTGACCCCTCTCACTCCTGCTTCTACGTCTCTAGATGCTTATAAGAACGGTACGTATCAGTACCAAACCTCTTTTACCATTGGAACAAATCAAAACTTGTCAACGGCAGTTCTCAATGGGCAATGGGCTGCCGACAATGCAGGGACTCTTTATCTTAATGGTCATCTAATCTCTACCATTGACCCGAGTGGGAGTACAAATCAGGCATCATCAAATGATGGTGCCGCCTATAATGCCTGGACATCATTCTCAGTCGTAGAAAATAGTGGTGCATTCAAGAATGACTTGAATACGGGGACAAATACATTAACATTCGACGTTACAAACTATGCACAGGTTGGTGGCAACCCCACTGGATTACGAGCTGAATTTACTAGCAGTATTTCACCCAGCATTTCTCCTGTTCCAGAGCCAAGTGAAGGGGCCTTGCTGCTCTCGGGTATTGGTTTGCTTGGTTTTATCGCAGTTCGCCGCAAAACAGTTTAATTTAGACTGAGCAACATACAAAGCCACAGAGGGATTATTGTCCTTTGTGGCTTTTTGCTTTTCAGCACCGAAATCTCCCACCATATTCATCGTTTTAAATCTGTCCATTCTTTTATGAATACTTTGTTCTGTAGTAATGTTCCGGGAAAAGTAAGTATTGTGTTCTGAATAATCCTAGTTTAAAGTACACGAATCAGGGCAGTATTTTTGCCAAACTGTAAGCAGAAGGCGAGAATCCTTCAATCTACGCGAAGCCTCCAGTAATGATAAACCTAAATTCAAGAATTCAAGGTAACGTTCTCATTATCGCGCCGCAAGGTCGCATTGACCATTCGTCTGCCGAAGATTTCTCAAAGGCGATGGCACCTCATCTGGCCGAATGCAAATCCGGAGGTGTTGCGCTGGTGCTGGATTTCGAGGGGATCGAATACATCAGCAGCGTCGGTTTGCGGGCTTTAATGCTGGCGTCACGTCAGGCCAAGGCACAAAACGGGCGCATTGCCATTGCAGCCCTTACTCCGGTTGTTAAAGAAGTTTTCGAGATCAGCCGTTTCAATCTGGTATACAAGGTCTTCGAAAATGTTGAGGCAGCTGTGGCAGGGGTAACGTAAATGAAAGTCCGCTTTTGGGGAACACGCGGATCCATTCCGGTATCGCTTACCGCCTCGGACATCCGCAAAAAGTTGATTGCCACGCTTGTACGGGCAGATGGGCGGGAACTCAAAACAAAAGAGAAGATCGAAAATTTCATTGATAGTGAGCTCGGCTTCGATATCAGGGGGACTTTTGGCGGGCATTCCAGTTGCGTCGAAATCGATACGCAGCATACTGAGCATGTGATCTGCGACATGGGTAGCGGTGCACGACCGCTAGGCGGAAGCATGATGGCGCGTTTCGGGCCGTCCGGCCAGACTTACCATATCTTTATGTCCCATCTGCACTGGGATCACATGATGGGTTTTCCTTTTTTTACGCCGGTTTATATTCCCGGCAACCATATCATTATTCATGGCTGCCACGCCAATATTGAAGAGGCTTTTCGCTGTCAACAATCCGCCCCCGGGTTTCCGGTTGATTTCAGCTTGCTTGGGGCCCAAATTGAATTCGACAGGATACAACCGGGTGAAACGCGTGAGATCGCCGGTTTGAGCGTGACTGCGAAACTTCAGAGGCATGGGGGAGACTCATACGGCTATCGTTTTGAGCATGAGGGCAGGGTGGCTATCTATTCTACCGACTCCGAACATCAGATCGAGGATATCGAGGCGACTCAGGGAGTTATCGAATTTTTCCGTGATGCTGATCTGGTGATCTTCGATGCTATGTATTCGCTTGCCGATGCCATTTCAGTGAAAGCGGACTGGGGGCACTCAAGTAATATTGTAGGGGTTGAATTGTGTCAACAGGCGGGTGCAAAAAGGTTCTGCATGTTCCACCACGAACCGGCCCATGATGATGAAAAGATTGCAGCTACGTTAGCCGAAACGCGACGTTTCGAAGAGATTACGCGGTTTGATAATCCGGTCGAAGTGATCTCCGCATATGATGGTCTAGAGATTATGCTTTGAAACGATTGTTCGCAAGGCTCTCACAAGTTTGGCGCGCAGGGAAAGGTAGACCTGCAGCTCTTGTTTTGCTCGGAGCCTTGTCGATTCTGTTGAATTTCCCCGACCAGCAGCCATTCAAGTCTGTCCGACTTGCACTGTTTGACCAATATCAGACTCTGTTACCCCGTCAGCCCCAATCACAACCGGTCGTTATTGTGGCTATCGACGAAAGTTCGCTGGCGGCACAAGGTCAATGGCCCTGGCCGCGTAGCGTCATGGCCGAGTTGATTAATAATATTGCCGAACTCAATCCCAGTGCTATCGGGCTCGACATTATCATGCCTGAGGAAGATACAAACAATCCCAGCCACGTTGCCAATTCCTATCAAAACAAGTTGTCCGGGAACGCGATCAATGAGCTGATGAGCATTCCATCGAATGACCGTCTGCTTGCTCAAAGTTTGGCAGGAGCTCCGACCGTTTTGGGATTCGCAGGATCAAAATTTCAAACGTCAGACTTGCCGGTCGCTTTATTTATAAAAAAGCCTGTTGAATCGCGGGGAAATGACCCTTTGCCTTGGCTCAATACTTTTCCTTATGTTCTTCCAAGTCTGGTTGGCTTTCAGAAGGCTGCGCAAGGACAGGCGATGTTGAATTCTTTTCCGGAGAATGGAATATTTCGTCGTGTGCTGGAGTTGTCTACCTATAACAGTACGATAACCCCCGGGCTTGAGTTGGAAATGTTGCGGGTTGCACATGCTGTGCCGAGCATTGTTGTGGATACCGGGGCGCACGGGATCGAAGCTGCCAACATCGGTTCAAAACAAATTCCCTTGCAGGAAAATGGGGAAGTTTGGGTGCATTATGACAAGCCTTCAACGCAACGCTATATTTCCGCTCAAGACCTGCTTGAAAAAGGAGTGATCCCCCCTGAACGAATTCGCGGCAAGATGGTGTTGATTGGAATGGCGGCTCAGGGCCTGCAGGACATGATTACGACTCCGCTCGGTGACCGTCGTCCGGGTGTCGAAGTGCATGCCCAATTAATCGAAAGTTTCGAAGATGGTCATTTTTTGACACGCCCCTGGTGGATGCACTGGGCCGAACTAAGTATTCTCCTCGGCGGAGGGCTATTTTTAGTCTGGATGGTACCTGCTAACAAGTTACGAAGGGCAACCAGGGGTGGATCCGAGCAGCGAGGTCGTGAAGGTCAACGTGCTGCAGTTCAAGGAAATGTTGGTCAATTTGCGATGCAGGAGAGACGGAGCAGGGATCGTTCAGTCGGGATCAAACCGAAATTCACTGCGATGGTGGCTTTCTTTTTGGTGGTTGTCATATTCGGCACTGGAATTGCGCTATTTCACTGGGCAAATTTATTATTTGATGCGTCCAGCCTGTTTATCTCGCTGGGCATTGTTTTTGGAAGTCTGCTGTTTAGTATTTCGATTGAATCGGGATTGCAACGAAAAAATGCAGAATTGGCTCTCCAGAATCAACGTTTAAAAGCAGCACAAATAGCGGGTGAGCTGGATGCGGCACGGCGCATTCAACTCGGCACCTTGCCGGTTGCCGCGACTTCGTTTCCAGGCGAATTGCGTTTTGAAATAGATGCCATGCTGGAACCGGCAAAGCAGGTTGGCGGTGATTTATATGACTTTTTCATGATGGACGAAAGGCGCTTATTTTTCGTTATTGGAGATGTTTCGGGTAAGGGATTGCCAGCCAGTTTGTTTATGGTCGTCACCAAGGCCTTGGCTAAAAGTGCAGCGTTGCGGCGAAACAAAGGCATTGGCACAATCATCAGCATGGCTAATCTGGAAATGGGGCGTGAGAATCCTGAGATGTTGTTTGTCACGGCTGTTGCCGGAATACTGGATACGGAAAGTGGAATGCTCGAACTGGTCAACGCCGGGCACGATGCTCCATGGCGTATTGCGGCTAACGGGGCAATTGAAAGTGTAAATGGCGATGGAGGGCCGCCGCTTTGTGTGTTGGATGACTTCGACTATCCGATAGAGCATTTGCAACTTGTCGAGGGGGATACTCTTTTGCTGCTCACCGATGGCATCACTGAAGCCATGAATGCCAACAAGGATCTTTATAGTATGGAGCGTGTCACAAAGGTTATAAATCGAGTTGCCACCAACATTCATCCAAGAGTCCTAGTGGCGGCGCTCCGGGAAGATGTTCGCAACTTTGTTGGCGAGACCGAACCTTCGGATGATCTGACGCTACTGGTGTTACGCTGGTTAGGTACTTCTTCTGACACGCAACAGGCACTGAAGGGCGAGAATTGAGCAAGTATTTCTCCAATTTATGAAAACGATAAACTTTCCACCGCGTCATTTTGCCGCACGTCTGGCCTCTTTGAATAAAGTGCTTGCCTACACGGTTTCTATCTGTAATCAGGCTGGGCTCAACAATGAAGAGCAGATGCGTGTGGAACTTGTGATTGAGGAAATTTTTACCAACACAGTTTGTCATGGGCACGGACAAGACTGCGATGAGCCTGTCTGGATTTCTGCTGGGAACGATAACGGGAATCTGTGTATAACCTATCAGGACACAGCCCCGGCCTTTAATCCATTGGATCGCCAGGCTGATAGAGTTGCTCCGGCCATAGGCGGTTTAGGCATAACGCTGGTTGAGCGTTTAGCCCAGCCAAGTTATAGGTATGAAAATGGCCGTAACACATTACTGCTGAAGTTTCCGCCAGCAGTAAACTGAATTTATAAAGTCCAGGCAGTAAGTTGAAACTAATCGCTATAACCATTTTCATCATTAAAGGTGTTAAAATTTACACCGCATTCAATTAGAGAAACTCCAGATCTATCAGCTAGTATATTATGAGAGTATCAATTTTTGAAGATGAAATTTAAGTTTATATTGAGCATGTCGAAACTCGATGAGTACCAAGTTTTCAGGCGTGTTAAGGGGGAGTGATAATAATTAACGTTAGATTAAATTATCTGCTATTGGCGCTGATCGGCATTGTTACAATCCCGGCATATGCTCAGGAAGCAATTCAATTGCAAACTCCGGCCATTGAGAGTCACCCCAAACTCATTGAGAAAAAAGACGTGCCCCCAGAACCGATTGCAGAAGCTCAAGCGGAAGGTTACGTCGAACTCCCCATCATTGTTCGTATCGACCGCTTTGTGGTCAAAGGCAATACCTTGCTTCCGACCAGCCAGATTGAACATTTGCTGGAACCATTCAAGGGCAAGGGGCGCACTTTTGCTGATATCCAGTACGCACTGGAGGCGCTCGAAGGTGCTTACCGTACTGCCGGTTACAGTGCTGTTCATGTCGTTACCCCGGAACAGAAAATTACCGAAGGTACGATCACCTTCGAAGTCATCGAAAATGTCATTGCACGGGTGGTGATTAACGGCAACCAGTATTATGACAAGAAAAACATCAGAAATGCTCTGCCGGGGCTGGTTGAGGGAAGTACACCCGGAACCCGCGAGCTTTCCAGAAACATTCAGCTCGCCAATCAAAATCCTACCCGCCAGGTAGACCTTGTCTTGGCCATGGGAGAAGAAGAAAATACCGTTGATGCCAAGATTAATGTTCAGGATAGTTCACCGCATAAATTTTTTCTCACGTTGGATAATACCGGCAACCAAAGCACGGGTATGTACCGCACCGGAGTGGGATACCAGAACAACAACCTGTTCAACCGCGATCAAGCGCTGGCGCTGAATTACATCACTTCGCCTAACCATCTTGCGGATGTCAGACAATATTCGGCCAGCTACAGGATTCCTGTTTATTCACTGGGCGATAGTATTGACCTGTTGGCAGCCCATTCCAGCACCAATACCGGCAGTCTTAATTTAGGGAGCGTTGGGTCCATGGCGGTCACGTCCCAAGGGGATACCTACGGAGCGCACTACAATCACAATCTGGCACGCCGGGGCGACTACACTTCCAAATTTATTTTCGGGTTTGACTCCCGGCTAACCCTACAAAACTGTGCGGGGAGCAATGCTCAAGCGACCTCTGCCGGATGCGCCAGCATCGGTGATGTGGACTTGCTTCCGTTCACCCTTGCCTATGGCGGTACATTGACCAAGCCTGCCAAAGTGACTGACTATTCAGTTTCTGCCGTACACAATTTTCCGATTGAAAAGAAGGGCAATCAAAGTTACTTTGACGCCGTGTCGTATGGCCGTAATTTGCCGGATGATTACAATATCCTTCATTTGAATGGCAGTGTGTCAGGGGTTTTAACCAAAGATTGGCAATATCGCCTGGTTGGCAATGTGCAATATGCCAATGCGTTGCTTGCTTCCGAGCAACTCTCACTGGCTGGAGCCAATGCGGTACGCGGTTTTATTGAACATGAATTTGCCAACGACAGAGGTTACTTTGTTAACCTCGAACTTTACACCCCTGAGCTTGCGCAAACATTCAAACTTAAAGACGGTAGTCTGAGGTTTCTTGGTTTCGTTGATAGTGGAGCCGGATGGAACAAAATAACAAACCCGGCTGACACGTCAAAGCGCACCACGCTGGGAAGTGTTGGTGTGGGGTTTCGTTATAACTCGGGCAAGCACCTGACCGTCAAATTTGACTTGGCCAAAGTGACCTGCGCCGATAACGATGGTGTTACCTGCGACGGTGGTGTCAACAAGACGGGTGACACACACGGGCAAATCAGCGTTTTGGGAAGTTGGTAAAAATAGTAACGGCGAGGGGGGAAATTATGAAAGCATCACTCAATTACATTTTCCGCACCATTTGGTCTGATGCGCTCAACACTTGGGTGGCCGTATCTGAAATTACCAGCGCAAAAGGCAAACGCTCGGGATCGTGCATTTTAAGTGCGGCTGCCTTGGCAGATGACGGCAGTGAATCAGGCAAGTTTTTAAAACGTGATAAAAGACTTTGGCCCACTTCCCTTGTTTTTGCGTTGGCCTGCTGTTACGGAATCAGCGCCCAAGCCAACCCCGTCGGCGCACAAGTGGTCAGCGGTTCTGTCAGCATCAATCAGAGTGGTACTCTTCTCACGGTCACCAATAGCCCGAACGCGATTATCAACTGGCAAGGATTCTCCATCGGCAGCGGCCAGGCCACTAACTTTGTTCAGCAATCGTCCGGCAGTTCCGTGCTTAACCGTGTAGTCGGCACCGATCCTTCAACCTTGCTGGGCACGCTGACTTCCAATGGCAAAGTCTATCTGGTTAATCCCGCCGGAATTTTCGTCGGACAGGGCGCGAGAATAGATGTGCAGGGTTTTTTTGCGAGCACGCTTAACCTTTCCAACGCGGATTTTCTGGCGGGCAATCTTAACTTCACCACTAACCCTGGCGCGGGAACGATCCAGAATAATGGCACGATTACCACCCCAGAAGGCGGCACGGTTTACCTGATCGCGCCGCAGGTTACAAACTACGGCATCATCAATACGCCTCAGGGCGAAACCATACTTGCCGCCGGTAACACCGTTCAGTTAGTGGATACCGGCACGCCCGGCGTTGCGGTGGAAATTACCGGCAGCAGCAATAATGCTACCAACCTCGGGCAGATTATCGCAGACAGTGGTCGTATAGGCATGATGGGTGCCGTGGTCAATAACAGCGGAAAAATCAGTGCCGACAGCCTTGTTAGTCAAGGGGGCGAGGTGTACCTCAAAGCCACCAACAGGGTTACGGCAGGTGGCACGATTTCGGCCAATGGCGCAGGCGGTGGCACGATACAGTTGCTCGGTGATCAGGTTGGGGTAATGGATGATGCAACCGTTACTGCGAATGGCACGCGAGGAGGCGGAACAATCAATGTCGGTGGCGGCTGGCAAGGCAGCGGGGGTATTCCCCAAGCAACGACAGTCACCATTGCCAAGACTGCCACTCTCAACGCCTCAGCCACGGATGCTGGCAAAGGCGGTACAGTGGTAGCCTGGTCGGATGTGACTAACCCCAATTCGCAGACTCGCGTTTACGGTACGCTACTGGCGCAGGGCGGCCCCAATGGGGGTAACGGCGGGAATATTGAAACTTCAGGACATTGGCTGGATGTGGCGGGCATTACGGCCAATGCATCTGCGTCAAAAGGCATGGGCGGCGAGTGGTTGCTCGACCCCTACAACGTCACCATTGGTAGTGCTGCGAGCGGGGATGCCTATGCTCCACCCAGTTTTTTGCCAAGTACACAAGACTCTACCATCCTCGCATCCGATATCGCGAATGCGCTTCAGGGCGGTAGCAATGTCACCATCACCACAGGAAGCACAGGCGCATCGGTCGGTGATATTACGGTCTCCAGTAGCATATTAACGGGTTCAATGGCGAACGATGCCACACTGACCTTGGCCGCTTACCGTAATGTCATTGTAACTAACTTGGCCAGTATTGATGCGACGGGTTCCGGCAATGTAAACAAACTCAATGTGATTCTAAACTCGAATACAGGTCTTGGCGGTGGAGGCATCTTGCTGGATACCGGTTCCAGCATTCTGTCCAACGGCGGCAACATCGTGATGGGCGGTGGTGCCACTCCGGCATCAGGCTACGCGATTGGGACGGCTGGCTCCAACAATAGCGGTATCCATGTACTCGGGGATATTACCGCTGGTGCGGGCAATGTGACTATGAACGGACAAAGTGCGCTTGGCAACGGCATCACTTTTGCTGGCGGAACACTTTCCAGCGATGGCACAGTGAGCATCAATGGCACGACATCATTGAGTGGCGGCGGAACCCCTGCGACTTTTACTGCCGGCATCAGATTTCAAAATGCAGGCACACGTTTGACCACAGCCATTGGCACCGTAACGGTTACGGGATTAACGAGCGCGGGGGTTAATTCGCAGGGCGTGACGGTTGACGCTTCAACGATTGAAACGACAGGTGTCGGAAGCTTGACGTTAAGTGGTACAAATACAGTTGCGGGTAATTCGGGATGGGGAATTGGTATCAACACTGGCGGACTGGTGCACAGCACGGCTTTCGGTGGTGGTAGCCTGAACTTTAGTGCAGTGAGCCAGGACTGGGGGAATGTGCTGTTTAACGGCAGTATCATCTCCAACGGCGGTTCGATCAATATGACCGACCAATCCACCAACGGGATATTTTTGGCAGGAACAGGGGGAATTAATGCCGGTACGAATGGCAGTATCTCGTTGACCACCGACCGCATACTGATTAGCAACACATTGCAAGCTTTGGGCGGTACTCTTAACATCGCGCCATTCACACCCGGTGCTTCAATTGGCATAGCGGGAGGTGTAGGCACGATGCAACTTCCTGCTTCTTACTTTTCCACTTACTTTGCGACAGGGTTTTTCGGCGGCATCACGGTGGGGAGCCCGACATCGGGTGACATCACAGTGGGTGGTGCAACTACCGCTAACGACAGTCTCACGCTAATCAGCGGCGGGGCAATCAATATCAACGCTGCGCTCAGCGTAACAGCTTCCAATACACTTATGCTCGCCGGTGGCACTACCGTGAGCGGCAATGGCAACATCACTGCGACTGACTTGTTGTTGAGTGGAGTGGGGCCGTCTGCCACTTATACTTTGAATACCGCTACCGCCAATAGCGTCCACACCTTGTCGGCAGCCGGCGTGGCGGGGCTGAGTTTTACCAATAGCGGCGCATTGACTATCAATGGAATTAATGCGTCGGGTCCGTTGTACATCGCCACGACATCCGGCGATATGACGGTATCGCAGATTGTGGGAACAACCAATGCCACCAGTTCGGCGGTAGTGTTGAATGCAGGGACATCAGATGCAGTAGGGACAACGACAGATAATATTGTTCTTTCCGGCTCGGGGGCTGTTTCGGTGGGTGCGGGCGGTACCGCTGCGTTGTATACGGGTTCAATCGCCAGCAGTACGGGTTTGACCTATTTGGTTGGCTCGGGCAGCGGCAATTTCCGCTACGACAGCAATGCAACCACGACCAACTACACCGCCCCATTGGTCGCTGGAACCTATGCGATCTACCGCGAACAACCCACGTTGACGATCACGGCCAATAGCCCCGCAGCCATCACCTATGGCGATGTCACTCCGACCTTGACTGCAACAGTTATCGGGGTAAATGGGGACACCGCCGCACAAGCGCTGAGCACGGCAGCAACGGTTACGACAGATGGCATCGTCTCGAATGCCGGCAAGCTAACCGCAATAACGCACACCTTGACGGCTTCCGGAGCAGTAGATCAACTCGGCTATGCTTTGAACTATGCTACGGGTACGCTGACGGTCAACAAAAAATCCATAACCACCACGGGCATCACCTCTCCAGGCAAAATATATGACGGTGGCACTACGGCCAGTCTCGGGGGAACTGCCACGCTCACCAACGGGGCGGTTAATTCCACGGACAACAAGCTCTACACGGGCGACAGCGTCACTGTTTCCGGTGGTACAGGTTCGTATGCAGACAAGAATGTCGGCCCCAGCAAGGCCGTGACCGTTACGGGCCAATTATTGGGAGGACCGGACGCGGCCAATTACACGGTAACCGACGCGAGCGGTGCCACCGCTGCGATTACCGCGAAAGCGCTGACAGAAACCGGTCTGAGCGTTGCCGCGAGTAAAATCTATGACGGCACCACCCATGCTACCGTGTCGGGGACTGCGGTGCTGGGGACAGAGGAAACGGCGGGAGCGGGATCTACTTCAGACGGTCTGCCCTACACGGGCGATACGGTCGCCATCACCGGCACACCCACAGGCACTTACAACGGCAAGGATGTGACCGGAGGAAGTGCGGGGACAACGGTGACATTTGGCGGCTTGGCTTTAAACAACAGCAACTACACGCTGACGATGCAAACCCCGGTTTCAGCGACAATCACCGCGAAAGCGCTGACGGAAACCGGCCTGAGCGTTGCGGCCAGCAAAATCTATGACGGAACCACCAACGCTACGGTGCTGACTCCTGCGTCGCTGGGGACAGAGGAAACGGCGGGAGCGGGATCAACTTCAGACGGTCTACCCTACACGGGCGATACGGTCGCCATCACCGGCACACCCACAGGCACGTTCAACGGCAAGGATGTGACCGGAGGCAGTGCAGGAACAACGGTAACATTGGGTGGTTTGGCTTTGAACAACAGCAACTACACGCTGACGATGCAAGCCCCAGTTTCTGCGAGCATTACTCCGCGCCCTGTTACGCTGACTGTAGATCCGGGACAAGGCAAGACATACGGCCAGCCGGATCCGTTCTTGATTACGTTTAACGATACGGCCGGGACGATGCAAATGGTGACGGGCGAGACCCCGACAGGAACACTCACGCGTGCGACAGGTGAGAATGCCGGAACCTATGCCGTTGGACAGGGGAGCTTGAATAATACCAATAACCCTAACTACAACATCACCTTCGTGACGAATAACTTCACCATCAATCCTGCGCAGCTATCCATCGTAACTAACCCGCAAACCAAGGTTTACGGCTCGGTTGACCCCGTGCCCAGTTTTGTGGCGACCGGACTGGTGAGTAACGTGGCGCTCGGTATAGACGATGTTGCCGCCGCTTCGGCAGGCACTCTCTTTAGCGGCACCCTGACCCGCGAGGCTGGGCAAAATGTCGGGCTTGGTTCCACGAATGGGGGCTACGCCTATGTGCTGGGCACACTGTCTGCCGGCAGTAATTACACCATTGGCGGATTTACCAGCAATGTTCTGACCATCACACCGCGCGCCGTGACTCTGATTGCGCCGTCAGTGAGCAAGATCTACGATGGAGGCCTGAGCTACACCCCTACGACGAATGACTTGGCTGCGCTGACCGTTCCGTTGGTATTTGCAAGTGACATCGTCACAGCGGCGACGATCACTTATGCCGACAAGAATCCGGGGATAGGCAACAAGGCGGTGAGTCTGAACGCGGTCACGATAAATGATGGCAACGGGGGCAAGAACTATCTTGTCACGCTGGCGGGAAACAATACCAGCACCATCACTTATGACACATCCCAACAGAGTGTTTTTCAACAACAGGTAACAACAGCGGTTGGCACGTCCACGGTGGCACTTATTAAGCCTTTAGTGGCACCCGGAGGTGCGCTCGGAACCACTGGTGGCGTAGGCCCGATTACAACAACCAATGACTCGGTATCCAATGACGCGCCAAGCAATAACACGATACCTTCAGTAGTAAGCGGTGGCGTTCTCGAAACCACGGGCGGTACGAATTCAACCACTGAAGATGATTCTGCAACAGGTGGTGCATCAACCAATGGCAAGACAAATAACACCGGTAAATCGACTACAAATAACAAGGACAAGCTCAATGCTAAACCTAAAAAATGCTAGCTTATTTCTCCTGATAAGCTTGTTTTTTCCTGTTTTGTCGTGGGCTGAAGTCGCGGGTAACGTCACTCATTTGGGGGGAATTCTTCATGCAACCCAGCCTGATGGTACGAGCAGGATGCTTTCGACCAAATCGGAAATTCTAGAAGGCGATACCCTGAAAACAGAAAAGGATACTTTCGCCCGCATTAAGTTCGTGGACGGAGGGGACGTTGTGTTGCGGCCTGAAACCGTATTTAAGGTGACTGCTTATTCTTACCGGCAGGTTCCCGAGTCGGATCATCCGGATAAAGTCCAGTTTGATCTGCTTAAAGGGGGGATGCGTTCAGTGACAGGGCAAGTCGGAAAACGCAGTCCAACTGCCTTTCAGATGAATACGTCATCAGCAATTTTGGGTGTTCGCGGAACTGATTTCGGAGCGCAACTGTGCAACAACGACTGTGGCAATATTCCGACCGTTTCTGGCCGCCCGCCTGAGAATGGATTGTATACAGACACCGCTATGGGGGCGACGGTCGTTCACAATGCAGCGGGATCGGTCGATGTGCCAGCAGGTTCTTTTAGTTATATCGCAAGCCCGAATTCTGCCCCGCAACTAGTGACGGCTTCCAAAGGGCTGCAAGTAACCGTGCCTCCAGAGTTTGCCAGAGCAAAGGCTCCATCCGGAAGCAATGCCTGCACCGTACAGTAATTTTTGTGTGAATACAGTATTAGTGCATTGTAGGAGTTCGGTTGCTCATTTACCGAACTCACTGACACAACTAGTGTTTAATTGCATAAGTTAATAATTGTATTGTGTAGTTGCGCACCTTTTACTTCGCGCTTCCTCCATACAAATGATGTCGCATTTTTGTTGTAGCTTTCGATGAATGTCTTAATCGATTCGGCCAGATCCTCTTTGCACTTAAAACTCGCACCACGCAGGCTCTTTCGGGTAAAGATGCCGAACCAGATTTCAACTTGGTTTAACCAGCTCGCCCATGTCGGTGTGAAATGAAAATGGACGTTAGGATGCGCAGTCAGCCATTCGTCGTTCTTCTTGTGCGTTCCGTAATTATCGAGAATGACATGAACCTCTTGACTTGCCTGAACGTCAGCGACGACTCATCCATGAATGACTGAAAGTCCGGGCGCTTTTTGCTCTCAGTGGTCTTGGACTGAATTACGCCAGTGGCTACATTGAGTGCGGCAAAAAGGTTGATCGTGCCATGGCGTTTGTATGTACTCTTCAGGCCGTGCACGATCTTGCCGCTGCTTGTTTGAACGTAGCCTCTCGCCTTCTTACCGAGGTTAGTCCAGACTTTTCAAGGGGTGTATCAAGGGGGTATATAAAAGAATTAAGTGTCTTGATATACCAATCTTAACGGATTAATTAATTGGCTAATGGGAATAATGATAGCGCGCAGACCAAAAAATTAACTGCCCCATCATTATTAATATAATACAAATCATCCAAAATAAGTAGGGTTCCTCACCCAAGCACCGCGAGAAGCCCCTGGCTTCAGCCATGGGGAGGTAAGCGGGAATTATTTTGACTTAAATGCAGACTTAGCTTGAATTATATAGATAATATGTATATAATACATACATGAGCGATTACACCGTCAAATACAAAAGCAACAGAAACGTGGTTTATTCTTGTAAATACCAAGTAATCTGGTGTCCTAAGTATAGGCGCAAGGTCTTGATTGACGGTATTGATGTCAGACTTAAGGAAATTATACAAAGCGTTGCTACTGAATGCGAATCTGAAATCCTTGAGCTTGAAGTTATGCCGGATCATGTGCATTTATTAGTCGAAGTCGACCCGCAATTCGGTATCCATCGGCTGATCAAGCTGATGAAGGGTAAATCGTCCAAACTGATCAGGGAAGAGTTTAAGTGGATTAAATCGCGCCTTCCGACGCTATGGTCTAATAGTTATTTTGTGTCAACGATCGGCGGTGCGCCGCTCGAAGTGGTCAAACAATATATAGAGCAACAAAAGCATTCATGAGCCGCAAAGACCCGACGCCAACATTCGTTTTAACGCTTCCGCTGGTTGCAAAACCCGCTGAAGACAAAACCATGTTCGCGCGTATGGAAGCCGGCCGCCGGCTCTATAACGCCGTGCTCGGCGAAGGGTTGCGCCGGCTCGATCTGATGAAGCAATCCAAAGCCTGGCAAGCGGCGCGCAAATCCAAGGACAAAAACCGCAATAAAGAATTTGCTCGCATATCTCTGGAATTCGGCTTTACCGCGTCATCGCTAACCACGTTTGCACGCGAGTGTAAAAACGAAGCCAACTGGACTGATCGTATTGGCTCGAACGTCGCGCAAGCGCTCGCCGAGCGCGTGTTCAATGCATTGCAGCAGTATTCGTTCGGCAAGCGCGGACGTCCGCGCTTCAAAGGAACCAAACGCCCGCTACACTCGCTGGAAGCCAAAAACAACAAGGCTAATATCATCTGGCAAGCGGCGACCGGTTGCGTGGATTTCGGTAATCTGACACTTCCGGCGATATTGCCGACAAAAACGCAAGATCCATATATACACGAAGCGCTGGCCAACCGCACCAAATATTGCCGGATTGTATGGCGCAACATCAAAGGCGTGCGCCGTTGGTTCGTGCAGCTAATGCAGGAAGGCTTGGCGCCAGTCAAGCACGAGACGGCTGACGGCGAAATCGTCGGGTTGGATATCGGACCTTCCATGATCGCGATTGTAGGCGACGGATCCGCGTCGCTGGTTAAATTCTGCGCGACCGTCGAACAGCCGTGGAAAAAAGTGAAAAAATTGCAGCGCAAGATGGATCGTTCGATTCGCGCCACGAACCCGCAATGCTTTAACGAAAACGGTACATGGAAGAAAGGCGCGAAGTTCGTACCGTCCAAGCATTATATTGAGCTACAGAAAGAATACGCCGAAGTCGAGCGCTGCTTGGCCGCAGAGCGCAAGCGCTCGCACGGCGAGCTTACTAACCAAATTTTAGGGCTGGGCACTGTCGTCAAGTCCGAAACATTATCTTACGTCTCTTTCCAGAAAAAATATGGCAAGAGCGTCAAGGTCAGAGCCCCAGGAATGATGATCGATATGCTGGGTCGCAAAGCTGAAAACGCTGGCGGCAAGCTGGTCGACCTGAATACCTGGAAGCTCAAGATGTCGCAGTTTGACCATACGTCTAACACCTGCACCAAAAAGCTGCTCAGCCAGCGTTGGCATGTGTTGGGCGATGGTTCCGGCGTGGTGCAGCGGGATGTTTATTCCGCGTTCCTCGCCCGCTGCGTTGTTGGAAACACGCACCATCTATCCCATATTGATGAAATGTGGGCGGCTCAGAAACCTGCGCTGATACAGACGGGATGGTTGCGCTTAAAAGCTGCGAAGATCGAGCCGCAAGGCAAGATTACGCAACGGCATAATGCCGTGGCGTCAGAGCGGCTTGTTTGTGAAAGACGGCTTGATACCGGTCATGGTCAGGATGTTGTAGTGTTAAGCGAGAGCCTGAAGACCCCGGTGTTGTTGCTGTTGGAACCCCCTGGCTTCTGCCATGGGGAGGTTTAGAACGCTTGACAGGTCCGGAATGACCTCTACTACTTACTTCCCCAGCATATATTGCATAAATGCCATAGCCAGTTATTGACAAGCCTAGCAGGTCAGGTATGTTCAGCATCGGTTTGAAGGGATTTGGAATCGTTTGGTTTCTTGTTCATGGTGAGCTCTTTGACCTACTAGGGTTTAAAGTGCCGGCCGAAATGGTCATAATACTCTTGCTATGACGCTAAATCTGGAATTTCTTCTATTAGCACAATCCTGAGATATATTTTGTCAAAATCATCGCCAGTTAACGGCTTTTCACGGAGTTCGTTCATGGCCGACTAGCGCCGGTCAAAATCCAAGATTAATCATACATCGACTGGCTGCAATGTATTGAGGAGCGGTCATTGCATTTTCCCTACTTGATGTCCATTGGCACATTCCAGAAGTTCGTTTTGCGATATTTGTTTCTGAAAAGCAGTCTTTCGTGACGTACATTATTGTCCTAGACCAAATCATGCAACTCGATCAGTTTGGACACTGATTGTCAGTATAAGTCTGAACTAATACAATTCAATATACAATTCAATACCGAACCCCAGTTATCGACTTTGGGCTTCCTTAAGCAACAGATCAGCAGGCTTGACGCCCTGGCAGTCGGAACCGAGATAGGTCATTAACATCTCGCTTTGCATGGTATGGCTCCCACGAGAGTCGGACATTGTCATATCCACGCTAGTAGTCACTGAGTCGGCACTGGTTGTGGACTCTCCTTTACCTACCATGGTTCTTCCCTTTGTTGTGCAATTAAACTCAAAACTGCTTTTGTTACCATTGTGAGTTACCTTGGCGGGTTCGCATCGACCTTCAGAATCAACTATAGGTTTATCTCGGGCTGCCATAGCTGCGCTAACGCAGATTCGGGTGCCTCCCCCGGTAGGTGCTCCCTGTTGTCCCATCATGGTTTGCATCTGCTTGCGTTGTTCTGGCGACATATTGGCCATCGCCTGCTGCATTTTTGCCTGAGCTGAAGCCATCTGGATGGTCATGTCTTTGCCGTCCATAATCTGCTTGATTGGCTTAATTTCCCATAAACCCTGTTTCAAGCCGGACCCTTGCGCTAAGGCTGTACTGCTCAGTGTTATGAGAATCGGTAGAATTAATTTTTTCATGTTTTCCTCCAAAAGAGTGGTTAACAGTATCAGCAGAATTTCATATTATCAAAATTATTGTTGCCTCAGGCTAACATCTGCACTGCGCATCATCCGCTAGTTGCAAAAACTGGTTACTGAAAAAATCTTGTTACTGTAAAGCGATCATTGACTAAGCCAATCAATTGGCCCAAGCGGGTCAGATTAGTCCGAATGGACTATTGCAAGGAATATTGAAAAAGTTCAGTATTGGCAACAGTGATCAAGAATAAAACAAGTCAAGGAATTTAATTAAAATGAAAACAAGTAAATCTTTTATATTTTTTGGGTTGCTGCAGTTTGCGATTATTTCAGCGGCAAGTGCCTGTGACACCTCCAATACCAAGGATTGTGGAATACTTGATGTCACAAATCTAAAATTGGGGAGTGCAACAGAATTTTTCTCGGATCTTACCAGCGACGCATCATCAAATCAGTTAATCACAAAATCAAGCACCTCTTTATCTAATGTAAAAGGGGACTCTTTGATTAGTGAAATGCAAGGGTCAAAATACTTCAATCAAACCCCATTTACATCAAGTACGCTCAAATTTGATTATGGAACGCTGGGTGTATCAAATCTGGCAATAAAACAGCAAGATGTTATTACTTATACCTTTCTTGGAGCCAGTGCTTATAACACTGACCAATTTAGTGTAACGGGTGGAACTATCACAGGTTCAACATTTAATAATCAATCAACGAAATTTGGCACAACCATCACTGACACAGTAACTGCAACGGGGTCAACAACCCAGTTGGCATTTAAATTCACGGATGTCTCTGTCAATAATAATGCTGTAACTAATGGTTGCACCGGAAATAACTGCAAAGGTTCGTTTGGTATACTTGAACAAACTGGGGGCTATACCATTGGTGGGAAAAAGTATTCTGCCTTGTTAATCTACAATGACACTGGTAGCAAAGACGGCGACTTTAATGACATGGTGATTGGCGTTAACTCAACTGCCATTCCGATGGCAGCTCCCGTTCCTGAGCCATCAGAAGGTGCATTGCTGCTGTCCGGTATTGGGTTGCTAGGCTTTATCGCAGTTCGTCGCAAATCAGTTTAAGCTAAACTTCACATGAAGCCACAGAAGGATTAATTTCCTTTTGTGGCTTTTTGCTATTCAGCACTTACATCTTCCATCTAAATCCATTCTGTTAAATCTGTTTTATACTTTTTGTAAAAACTTTGTCAGTTCTTAGTAAAGCGCAATGCAGAAGAAAGGGCTGAAGCAACTTTATAAAGTTCAACATAGAGGCGAATATAAGAGGTCTTCTTCAATTTCGATTAGTCCGAACGGACTATTGCACCAACATAGTTAATACCTGATAATCTAGTCAACAAATGGGGTTCGAGTGCCTGTGTATTGGGTAAGCTACTGATGTTTATGTGTTTAAATTGAATTTTGAATTGGGAGTATTGCAATGAGCTACACATTATCGAAACTGGCCGTTGGATTGGCTGCAGTTCTGGCACTATCGGGGCAGGCATTCGCTGTTACAGGTGACACTATATCCGTTACCCAATCAATAAATAGTGCCACAATAGGTGGAGGTGCTACTTGGGATGCTTTTGGGCAAGGTGGTTTCGTAAATATCTTTGACATAACCCTGACATCGCTTTCCAACATTACATTAACTCCAGAGACAAGTATTCCGGCGCCCTTCACCAGTTTTCTGCCAACTTCACCTTTAGCCTCTCTTAGTGGGTTACTGATTTCTTCGTCATCTCCAACACCGTATTCAGGTCAAGGAGTTTCCTTCACTGATCTGAGCGCAGGTAATTATGTTCTTAGTGTGTTTGCCACTACATCAGATCCAATGAAGTTTGGCGATTATCAGATTGCTGCAGTAGCCGCAGCAGCCCCAGTTCCTGAGCCAACTGAAGGAGCTCTTCTGCTTTCTGGTGTGGGCTTGCTTGGTTTTATCGCAGCTCGTCGCAAATCAGTTTAATCTAAACTTCACATGAAGCCACAGAAGGATTAATTTCCTTTTGTGGCTTTTTGCTATTCAGAGACTTGTTATTACCTTATGTGTGTCCCGGTCCCGTGGCGACTGGGTATCCTATTAGTCTGTTGGATCGTTTGCTGGCAGGTTTGCCACATTGATCGTCGAAGTTATTCAGCAGTTTTCGCAGATATTCATTACGGTGTATCTGATCAACCCGTGGAGCGCGATGTTTGGACCTCTTAATCTATACGGATTCATTGGTGCTTGCTGAACGTGCCTGATATCCAGCATCAGGAAAAGTAGACTGAAAAGCAAGAAATAGAAGTTCCGTTTCCGTCTGCGAATGGCGCTGTGTCGAAACTGGAAGTAATGAAGTTATTTTGAATTTTCGGTTATGTCCGATGCTACGAATTGACATATCTATAGCAATTTGCTATATTTTAACTCCATGAACGTCATCAAAAAGAAAACGCTAGATACCTTTGCCGCGCATCACACTGATGCTGCAGACATACTTACAAGCTGGCGAAAAATCTTCGAGAAGACGAATTTCACCGACATTCATGCGATACGTTCTGTACTACCAACTGCGGATTTCGCCGACCCGTACACGGTTTTTAATATTAAGGGAAATAGTTATCGGCTGATAACCATCATTCACTACCAATATCAGCGCGTGTATATAAAACAGTTTTTTACACACGCCGAATATGACCAGTGGAATCGCCAGAGGAGTAAACGAAAATGAGCACTGTTGCTGAACGTCATCTTGATCTTGCATTAGTTCAAACTGCTTGGCAGGGGCTAAACAAACTTGTGCCGCTCGGCCAAATCACCAGTGAAAAAGATTACAAACGCCGGGTGCGGGTGATGGATGATTTACTTGACCGTATTGGCGCAAATGAAACTCATCGCCTAATGCCTTTGCTTGACCTTGTCACCAAAGAAGTTGAGAGCTATGAAAATAAAAATCATACCCTACCCGATGCAGCACCAGCGGCAGTGCTTGCCTACCTGATGGAAGAACATAACCTCAAACAAACCGATCTTGCTGAGGAGCTGGGGGGGCAAAGCATCGTATCAGCCATACTAAACGGCAAGCGCGAACTCAATACGCGGCAAGTGAAAGCACTTGCAACGCGCTTTAACGTCTCGCCTGCTGTGTTTCTTTGAACTCAACCACGATTCAGACAGAGCTAGGCGTCTTTCACCCTAGATTGAACGGCTGGTGATATCGGTATTGCAGACATAAGTGATCGCGATGGCTGACTGAGTACTCCCGGCCAGCTTGAGGAGCCTCTCACTTGTGGCTGTTTTCTGTCACCCAATATTTCAGAATAACCAAGTGCTATGTGCCATGTCCTGCTCGTCACAGGTCGAAAATTGAACGACAGGTTTAGTTAGAGGTGCGATTCGTTCGATATGTAAAGATCAATGGAAGCACTGCAACCCTTTTCTTTATGCCAGATTAATTGAATGTTT
>Ga0316224_1001415_pt1 | contig 26365 bp, 31 predicted proteins | sample TBH18013metaG_FD_206254 | JGI IMG/M metagenome (GOLD analysis project Ga0316224, IMG submission 206254) | Freshwater microbial communities from Trout Bog Lake, Wisconsin, USA - TBH18013 | ecosystem: Environmental > Aquatic > Freshwater > Lake > Hypolimnion/Profundal zone | place: USA: Wisconsin... | reverse complement strand
CTTGGCTAGTAGCCTGCTCTTTTTGGTCGGGGAACCACATATTGTTCAGGGACAAGCTGTTGGTGATGTCATAGCCTGTCAGCGCAGCGATAGCGCCGTGGTTCATCAAGTCGGCCAACGAATGATCGCCAACCTTCACATTACCAAAGGTTTCAGGGAGCCACTTATTGCGGAACCACAACTCAAGATCACGTTCCTCGATTGGATCATCGTCGTCGTCACGCAGCATATTGCGCAAGCCTTGGGCAATGCCCATAGCCAAAGACATACCGGGAATCCCCATGTAGCCAGCCAACATACCAGACATAGCCAACGAGCCCCAGAACTGCATCGCCGCCTGTTTGCGCTCTTGGGGGGTCATGTTCTTGTCGATCATCCGACCAAAGTTTCTGACAAAGTACGTAGTCACAAACGCAGGGAACATTTTGAACTGCAAGACTGCGCGACCGAGCGGCTTGTGCGCGTCCAGAGCTACTTGATTGTTTGCGTCGGCGGCGATACCGCGTGGGCGGTTGATCGAAGCGTAGTTACCCAGTGCGGTGTATGTGTCTTTCTCGGCGAGCTTGGCCACTTCCTCAAATGACATATTGGGGTTGGCTTTGCGATACAGCCGGAACGAAGACATGAAAGTCACTTCACGAATCATGCGCTCAGCATGGTGGAACAACCCAGTCATCATGGTGCCGACATTGCTCATCACGCGGCGAGCGGGGGAGTTCAAAATGTGTGTAGGTTTTTTGCGGCGGTTGCCTAAGTCGTAGGCCATCGTGGTTTCCGCAATGCCTCTATCCTGCAGGTACTGAGCTGCTCGGCGTTCTTCGGAATTGAGTTTGATGTTCTTTGAAGCTGCGATGGTAGGTGCAACAAAAGAACGGTTGCCATCCTCGTCCTCGTGCATAACGCCGAAGTTATTGAACACATTCAGGAAATTACCCAGCTCTCGCGCAGTGGCAGCAACGCCATGCTTGGAAGCGAGCACAGGAGCAGCAAAGACTGGGATCGCCGAGAACTGAGCAATGGCGGTCTTCACCGTGCTCATCATGTAGAGGAACGCTGACTTGTTTGCAAAATCAACCGCGCCCCCGATTGCACTCGGGCCACTTGGGTAGGCTTCATTCTCCACGCGCAGGCGCATCTCGGTTACAAACTGGCCGAGTTTTTCTTGGTCAGGATTACCTGCCAACGCATCTTGTGCAGCTTGCACGCTATCGAGCATAGGCTGGATGTACTTCAACCGGGCCAGTTGGTTGGCCATGTTCTGCGTGGATGCAGCGAAGTTGCGGTTAATGTCTTGCGAGAACCCTGTCACGCCTTGGCGGTGAATGAACTGCTTGCGGAAGCTCTTGTCTGGCAGAGTCTGCAGCATCAGTTGGTAAATCTCGTCCTTGAACGCATCGGGGTTTGTGATCGAGTAGGTGCTGACCGCGTTGCCAAAGTCATCCACCACAGGCGCGGGACGAACGATAGAGTCATCCACTGCTTTGAACACCGCTTTCAAATACTCGCTGGTGTTGGCCATGTGCTGGCGTGCCGACTGCATGTCGTTGCCGGATTGAATCTCCTGATCCTCCATCATGGTGCGCAGGTCGCGTTTGTCGCCGTTCGCTTGCATTTGACGCACTCGGCGAGCCAAGAACATATTGCGGTCGTAGGCCGACTCAAACATATAGAACTCACGGTTTGCACCAGCCCCAATGCGAGCCCAGTATTGGCCATAACGCATCAAGGGGAAATATGGAGGAATGTATTTCGTGCCATCGGGCGCAGTGGTTTCTTTGCGGGACTGCTCAAACATGTTGCGAATAGACGCAGCCAATTTGCCTTTTGGTGTGCTGGGGTCATCAATGCTGCCTTCAGCACCGGACTTCTCAACACGCTCCATCAAGAGGGCTTTGTATTCTTTGTAGTTGTTCTCGTACAAGTCGCGCATCTTTTCGTAGATCGCTTTGGATTTGTCATCGAGCTTGGACCACAAATGGTTCAGAACTTTATTGCTGTTGTCACGGGCTGGGTCAACACCACGCAGAGTCGCATAGTGCATAACGTCCCCAAGATGCTCGTACTGCTGTGGGTTATCCAAATGCAGGTTATTGATGTCGTTGCTGATTGCCGCAGCCTCCGCTGTCTTTTTGGTGCGCATACCGTTCATATCGGCAATGGTTTCCCACGCGCTGCGAATGTTGCGCATACCAAGTTTTTCAGCCCAATCAACCAGCGTCTCACTCTGCAATGTGGGCAAGAACTGTCTGAGCGCTTTAGTTCTCCAGTCTTTAAATCTTGCCGCAAGTACGTCGGACATGAGGGTATTGTCGCGTGTAGTAACCAGCTCACGGATTGCGTCCATGATGCCCGGCTGAGGGCCCGCACCGACTTTAGATGTGGTGATTTTTTCAACGAGTTTGTCGGTCTTAGCGACGTTGGCCTTGGCTTGCGCCGACACCTGCTCTGGCATACCGTACTCGGCCAAGCGCATAGCTGGGGTCAATTTAGCATTCAGCACGCGGTCAGTCACAGCGATCAAATCAGACAAAGCATTGACGGTATCTTCGCCCATCCCAAAGAACTTGCGCAGTGCATCAACAAACCGATTGAAGAAAGACGTATCTTCTTCATACCCATGCGCACCCATCAGGAACTCTTGCATACCCGAGTCAGACATGCCATAGGCTACAAACTCGCGGGGGTCATCAAAAATATTGCCGTTGCGGGCCAACTTGGAAATGTGCTCGGGGAGTTTGCCTTGCTTGGCCAATTCATTAAATCGGTCTTTTGCGCTGTTCATTGTGCGCAGCAAATCTTTGTAGGCCCGGGTAAGTTTGGCATCACCGGAGAACCCGCGTTGGAGCGCGTTCAAGGCTTGGGACAGCTTGACGTTTGTAGCGGCGTGCAGCATCTCGTGCAGCACGGTCACGTTGTTGATACCTTGGTCATTCCCAAAACTTTCGCCGCGCACATAAACAGTACGCTCACGGGTCTGAGAATTTTCCACGTACATGCCAAACGCACGATCCCATTCTTCTGCGTACTTTTGCAACTGCGCGGGGAGTGGATCACCCTTTTCAACTACGACAAACTTCACGCCGGCAACGAATGGGCGCAGTCGTTTAGCCAAAAATCTTTGGAACGCATTGCCTTTTTTGGTGATATACGACAGCGCTTGAGTAGCGTTGGTGAACTTGGAGAATTGGGTATCAACCGCACCGTTGTTTGTTTGACTAGGCGAAGCGTACTTGAGGCCGGCCTTAACATCGGCCTTCATTTTGGGCGTGATGCTAGGGTTGTTTAACGCAGCATCAATTTTTCTGCGCAGCGCTGGGTTGCCCTCGGCGGAGTCCTGCAGTTGCATCAATGCCTTGAGCGCTTGGATTGTGCCTACCCGCTTATCGCGTTCAGCCGCCGTCATTGCCTCGTCGCTGTCAATGGTGTCTAGATCGATAGGCTCCAGAGCCGCGTTGAGTTTCTCAACTGCATCATCCGCTTGCTTGTTCAAAGCCTTGGATTTTTCCTCGCTTTGCTTTTTCTGCTCGGCGAGTTTTTGGTTGCGTTCTTCCGCAGCCGCACGCTGTTCTTCGGTATAGGCGGGGCGACCCTTCCCTTTTTTAGGCGCTTCTACTAATTCTTCAGCAGGTGCAGGAGTTGTTTCGCCGGGTGTTTCAGCGATTGGTTCGGCAGGTGTTTCGGCAGGTGTTTCGGCAGGTGTTTCGGCAGGTGTTTCACTGACGACTTCTTGGGGCGCGTTTGCTTTTTGCAGGGCGTCTGCCGCCGCCATTGTGCCCCCACGGACTACTGCAGCGGGTTGTTGGCTTTCTCCTGCAGCAGGCACTGCAGCATTCGGTTCAGCAGGAACCATTCCATTTCGTTGAGCTCCTTCAACTCCTGCGGTGGGCTCGACTTGACCGGGCTGTCCAGCCACTTCATCGCCTCCTCCAACTGGGGCGGCGTTAGGTTCTGCAGCATTTTGTGTCCCTTCAGTTTGCTTCTGATAATCCGCATCGTTTTCGGCTTCCTCAGTTGCGATCTTGATTGCTTCCTCGCGGGCGTCCTTGGGGTCAACGCCTTTGGCTACTAACTCACTCGTGACCTGATGCACATACGCTTCATCCACGGTAACGCCGGCGGCAGTTTTTTCTTCCACCGGAGCATAGACAGTCTGCAGTTTTTCGTACTCGGCCTTCTCGTCGGGGGTCAAGGTTTCTTTTTCCCCGAGGGCAGCTAGTTGGGCGCGTTCTGCTTCAACTTGCTGTTTGGCTTTGTCTGCAACATCTTGCTCTTGTTGGCTGAGTTGCGTGCGTGCATGGCCGACTTCCCGTGCGCCAGCAGGAGCGCCGAGACCAAAACCCGCCAAACCTTCAAGCGTGGCTTGGCCGACAACACCTTGCATCAGCGGGGTATCAATGCCTTCGCGCTGCAGCGCCAAGTTTTGTGCGATTTGTTGTTGGGCGGACTGGCCAAACTCTGTACCAAATTCTTCCGCACCGGAAATGCCAGCTTGCTTGAGGGCTCCGCGTTTCTTAGTTTTTTCAAGTTGCTCCTGCATCGCTTTTGCGGCGGCAGCGTCGGCGGCAGCGTCTGCCTCTTTGCCCATGATACGGCGTTCGGCTTGGCGAGCTACAGACCCTTGCATACCCGAAACAGATTCCAAAGCACCAAGAGCGGCACCACCAAGAATCATGTCCAAGTTTTTGCCGTTGTATTGCTGCGCCAACTGAGCGCGAGCTTCCACCTGCTCGGGTGGCATATCGGTTTTGCTGAGCTCTTCTTTGACCGAGTCGTAGATTGAACCTTTGACCGCGCCCGCGCCAGTAGCAGCACCGAGCAACGCGCCCGCGCCGCGAACGGCCAACGCCCCGCCGCCCAGAACCTCAGAACCAAGAGCGCCGACCAGCATGGGGCCAGATGTGCCCAAAGCGTTAGAAATCAAATCGACAGGCGCAACAGTCAGGGCTTTCACACCCGCTTTAACCTGATCCCAGACTCCTTTGTTTTTCGCCTCGTCCATGATGCGGGCAATTTCTTGGGAGTCTTGTTTGGACTGCGCACTCAGCAGACTGCCGATGTAGTCCTCCCCGCCTTTAAGTGTTTTGGAGACTGGGTTGTTTGCGCCGAAAGCGTCCGAGATCATGCGCACGCCGGTAACAAAACCTTGCGTGACTTCGAGGGGGACGTCGGCTACTTGACGGAAAACCGACTGGTCTTCTGGCTTGGGCTCTTGCTGTTTCAGCCATTCTTCGGGGCCGAGGATTTTGTTCCCGCCGCCGTTTTGTTGAGCCAACCATTCTTCTGGGCTAAGGATGGTGGATTTTGCACCACCATTTTGTGAAGCCAACCATTCTTCGGGGCTCATCGATTGGGGCATTATTGGCCTCCTGATTGGCTTCTAACGTAGGCTTGATACGCATTCCATTGCTGGTCTGTCATGTTTGGGGGACGAACCATATTAGCACCCGCGCCGCCAGTAGTGGTCGCAGGAGCTGGGTTGGGGTTAACCCTTTGTTGGACCATTGCTTCTTCCCGTTCGGCCATAGCTTTAGCGTCGTTGTTTTTCTTAGCAGCTTTCCACTCGGGGTCAGAATATTTGGCAGTATCCACAGCGGCCAGAGCTTTTTCTCTTTGCACCGCTGCGTTGTTTGCAGCAGTTTGATCCACTCGTTGGCCCGCCGCCCATGCGCCTTTTGTTTCTTGTGCAACGTCAGAATACGCTTTTGCTTGCAACGCTTTCAAACGCACTGGGTCGTTGGCGATTGTTGGGTCGGCTTGAATCGCAGCGTCCACTTTTGCCTTGACCATGCTGAGCTCGAATGTGGGTTTGTTGACCGCAGCCATTTGTGCAGCAGTGCTGCGACGGTTTGCTTGATCTTGCTCGGCGAGAGTAGCCAGTTTGCCTTGTACATCGATGTTGCGACCCAGAGCTTCTTTCTTTTCTGCTTGGCCTTGATTGAACAACTCTTGCGCTTTACCAACCATACCATCGGCACGAGCTTGATCCGCAGCGGCCAAAGTGATTTGAGATTGGCGCAGTTGGCGTTGAGCGTCGCGGCTTTCTTTTTGAGCTTTGGCAACTTCGTCGCCGTAGGCAGCACCCGCAGCACCAAGGCCACGGATCAGATTATTGCCTTGGGACAGCGCCATCGCAGCTTTCAGCGCCCCTAGACCCTTGGCCGACTCCACATCTTTGCCGCTTTTCAAGTCGGCGACTTCACTTGCAATATCTTGTGCAAATGGTTCAGTTTTGCTTGGGCCAAATTGAGCTTGGACTTGGGGCACCAGCGCAGATATACCTTGCATTTTTTGTTCTGGGGTAACAGAGATGTCTTGGCTACCCAATCCGCTAAGGTTGCCCATGTACGCATCCAGTGAGTTACCGCCGTCGGCAAAGCCCATCACGCCGCCACCCGCAGCCTGCACCATGTTTTGTTGCTGTGAGTATGGAATCTGGTTGTAGGCCGAAGCCAAGCCACTATCTTCAGAAGCGAGAATTGCCAATTCTTCCAGCGCTGCTTGTTTCTCAGCAGGAGTAGCTGGGTTCTGAACGATCTGCTGCAGTTGCTCTTTGCTGAGCTTGCTCATGCCGCCGACCATCTCTTGTGGGTCGTTGAATTTCTGCATGATGTCCAGCCCGCCGCCGTCGGCGTAACCTTTGACCGCCCCGCCCGCAGCCATTTTGCTCAGGCCGTAAGCACCCAGACCCAAAGAGCCAAGTGTTTGCGTGGATGTAGGGGGAGCTTGGTAGACCTGAGATGTCGTGTTCATGCCCATTGGCGTGCCACGAATCAAGTTGGACATGTAGCTGAGCTGCTGGTATGGGTAGTTCTTCTGGTTCAAGAAGTCTTGGTACGCCATGTTTAAGCCTTGCTGTTGCTGAGCTTGTTGTTGCCCGCCCATCTGCAATTCTTGGCCTAGCCCAGTGTTGTACTGGTTCTGTGCATTTTGGAACGCAGCGTTGGAGCCCTGCGCCTGAATATCGTTGAGCTGTTGGTTCAAATTGCGTTGGCCTTCGGCCTGCACTACGCCCTGACGTGAACCGCCGAATGCGCCCGACTGTGCGGCTTGTGCTTGTTGCCCAGCTTGCTGAATACCAAACTGACGAGTGGCTTCGCGTTTTTGAATGTCCGTTACGTTTTGTTGGTACGGATTCATGTACTGGCCAACGGTATTGGCGAACCCTTGTGGGCCAGCTTGACTAAACGCTTGATTCTGCAGATCAGAGAAGTCGGCGATGCGCTGGCCACCGTATGCTTGGTATGGGTTTTGACTTGTATCGGTAAGCGCCGCGCCTTTGCTCAGCACATCTTGCGCTGGGCCTTTTGCCCAGTCAGGTAAGTCTTGAGTGGTCGTTGTTTGCGAAGTAGGGGCAGGAGAAGATGACCCCCCACCGCCAAGAATCAAACCGCCATCAGTTTTGCGGTATGTTGCGGATTCACCGAGGGGCTCACCCATTGCATAAAGTTGACGGCGTGAAATCATACTTGCTCCGTGTTCAAAATCTTTGTGAATAACTTGTCGGTCATCTTGTACCCAAGGTATTCAAACAAACGCGAGTTGTCCAAATGAATTTTAGTGTGCATGATTACTCGGTGCACACCTTCTTGTTTGAGCACGTCCTCAGCGAACTGAAAAAGACGGATACCTGTGCGGCCTAAGCGATACTCCTTCTTCAAGAAGTAAATGTCCTCAAAAGCAGTTACGCAGGATTTGTAATGCAGGTGCGGTTGCACAATGAAAAGCGCATACCCAACGAGCTGATTATCCACCCTTACTGTGATACAGCGCAACATCTGTGCAAGGTGCAGTCTTCCGTACGCCTCGTAGTCAGGCATCAGGGGGAAGTCTTTGGTCACGCACAACTCATCGTAGTGCTCAGGGATGAGGGTTTTCAGCTCCTCAATAAAGGAGCCGGGGTCTTCAGAGTGGTACGTGGTGGTCATGCTGGCAAGTGTTTGTCAGCGCGGGTATTGGTGGCCACCTTGTTTTTGCCCACGGTTTTGCCGCGAGCTTTCTGGACACGATCCATCATCGCGTAGAGCTTTCGAGCACCTGCTTCAGTAGAACCATTACCGAGCTCAGAAACAATACGGGCAGGTACCACAAACTCACCATCAGCAAGCCGAGCAGGTTGCTTGTGTCCGATCGTTGCGGGGATTGAGTCGGAAACGCCATCGCCGGGGCCTCTCAAAAGTCTGCCACCGTCCGAGTATCCACCTAAATTGAATGCCCCGCCACCATTAGCAAAAGCCGCCATCAGGCCACCATGAGCCGCAGAGTCGCTGCTTGAAGTATCCCCCGCCACGCCGTTTACCGCGCCAACACCATCATTACCGGGGGCAGTTGAGACGCCACCATTGACCGAGCCGGCAGGGGCTACGCCAGCAGCAGTAGCCGCATCAGATTGGGAATCCATACCATTGACCGCGTTTGAAGATGTGACGCTGGTGGGAGACATTGAATCCATCATGCTCTGCGCAACCATGCCAATAACAGAGAAGGGAGCCAACGCAGAGAGGCTATAGCCAATATCCCCAACGGTTGAGCCTGTTGGAGACCCGTTAGTTGCTGTACTGGTTGTTGCGTTGCTATTGCCGCCTTGGGTGTTGTTGGGGTCATACATACTTGGAGCCAAGGTTGAGCTGATGCTGTTTGCAGGGGCTGTTGGATCAGTGCTGTAAGTCTGTGTGTTTGGGTCATACCGAGTACCGCCCGAGGCCATGCGCACCACGGGGTCGTAGCTGGGCACAGTCTGCATATTGGGGTCTTGCATACCCGCGCCGTAAGTCATGCCGCCGTCGGCGTAACCATACAAAGACTTGGCATCCGCCGCAGAAAGCTGTGTGTAGCCTTGGCCGGGGAAGTATGTATTCTCTTTTCCTTGTGGGCTTGCCGCAGGCGTGGGATTGGCCATACCGGGCGTGTAGCGGTAACGAGGCGCAATCATGGATTGGTCGGGTGCCTGCAGGCCAGATAGAGTGGCGGGTTTAGCCATGCTCGCCACCAGCGGCGCGGCGGCGTACGCTCCAAGCATCTTGTTATTCTTGAAGTTGTTGGTGATCGTGTCGGAAATTGATGGCGTGGGGTTGATTGCCCCGTTACCCATAGCTTGAGATGTGGCTTGTTGGGCCGAGTCAGAAACAGCCGCAGTTCCGGTGGTTGGCGCGTCGCCAGTAAAAGCCGAAGAGTTATAACTTACTGCGGTCGGGTCAACCGTACCAACCGCTGATGGGGCTTCCCCAAAAGCACCGAATTGCGTAGGCGTTGGCGCATACGCTGTCATATCTGTGGGGGCATTAGCAAAAGATGTAGGTGCAATATTGGATGCAGCGCCAGCACCGCCAGTAGCCGAGCCAGACGTGAACATATTTTCAACTTGGTCAGGAGTAATACCTGCTGTCAAACCTGCACCGCCGTAACCCGCCAAGCCAGCCATCAAACCTTGAGTCAAACTGCCGGACTTAGCAAAACCAAACATACCGGAGGCCGCAGCACCAAGCATTGGATCACCTGTAGCAACACCCACGCCGGCACCAATGATCGTCGGCAAAAGGGAGTCAAGAAACCCAGCTTCGGGCAGGCCAGTGTGTGGGTTGGTTGTGAGTGAGCCGCCATGCGCTTGGGCAAGTTTCTGCAGACTTTGGACTTCTTTCCCGCTCATGTGAACGAGATGGTCGTCAGGGCCGCGCCCGTGCATGGATAGGTGTTTTGCTGCGTCTTGTAAGCTCATGAAAGCCTCACGAAAATGTTATAGAACTGTATCACGCCTTAATGCGCAATGGGTAACTTGTTGCGGTTCCACCGGAGGTGTCGTAGTACACATCGCCAGAACGAAGATTGGCAAAGTCTGCTTGTGTCGGCAGGCTGATTACATACACCGCCGGGTTGCTTGGGCTCGGCGTGGCCAAAGAAAGACCTGACACCACCGTGACTGCGCCCACGTTTTGTGATGAAGCAATCATGGGGGATGGATTGTCCAACTGATTGAAGTACTGACGCAGCGCGTTGTTAAGCTGGTTCATGTACCCCTGATCGTATGTGGCGGGGGCGATAGGCAAGTTTGGAGCCACTGAATTCTTTGATGCCATTACGAACCCCTTCTGCCGTCAGGTTTGATGTCGATACGAGGAGCGCCGAGCTGCCAAGTCATATACGTTTGGTTTGACTCAACTTTGAACGCCATCTGACGTCCGCGCACTCGGATGTTGATTTGCCCAGTGAATTGCTCCACAGGAACCATGTTGGTCTCCGTGACCGTGCCAAAGTCGATGCCGCCCTCGGACAGAGGGTTGTTGTACCCAGAGCCAGAGTTCTGCAATGGCAGCAGCGACATGGTTACAGAAGGGTTTGGGTTGTTGGTGGTATCCGACCCACGGAATGTGATGTCAGGCAGGATGCGCCACACAAAACCAAAGTTGTGCCCGTCGCCAATGTCAAACTCCGATGAAGAGATATAAGCGTCAATGGCTGCTGGCGTACCCGTAGCGTTATCGTTCAGGCCATTCTCTTGGTACACCAAGTTGTTGATGTACGTGGCGGCAACGGGGTAGTTGAAAATCTTGGAGTCCATCCAAGCGGTGCGGCCCATCGTGCCGTAGTACCAAATGTCTTCCGCGTAGTTGTACACCACGTACTTGTTAATCACGGTTGAACCGGAAGAACAGTAGAACCACCACACCTCATTGAACGCTTCGCTAGTGCTGGCAAAGAATTGATCTTGCTGATCCAAGTTGATGTCTTGGAAAATGTACTGGCGCAGGTCGCAGCGCATGGTCTGCACAGTGCCGTTGTATTTGTAGAACTTGCCCAAGCCCATCCAGTACACCGTGTTGGACGCCACGGTAGCGGTGTTGACCCCCGCCATCGAGATGTTGTCGGCCATGAGTTGTGAAGACCAAACGTAGGGCGGGCCCAAGTACTGCAACGAGTACAGCGCCGCATCGGTGAACACCAAAATCTCTTGGCGCGTCTGCACCGCAGTCAAAATCTGGGAGCCGTGGGACAAGCGAATGTCACCCGCTTGGTTGGTGATCGCAGGGGTCCAGTTCACCACCGATTCTTGGTCTGACCAACGAATCAACATCGCGTCCACTGTGCCCGAGGAGTCGCCCAGCGCGGTGGTGCCAAACGCAAACACGAACCGGCTGGCATCAGACACCAGCATGTAGTTCACCGCCGTGGGCACATTGGACGCGCCGTACATCGAAGTCACAGGGATTGCTCGGTTTGAAACTGTCTGGGTGCCTGAACCCGCGCTCAGGAACGCAATGGCCGGCCCTGTTGAGGTAGCCGATACGCTGAACGTCGATCCGCTTGCGCTCGCCACGTAGTAGACCGTACCCACAGACAAGCCCGTCGGCAAACCGCCAGTGGTGTTGAACACGACCGCAAGCCCAACGTATGGAGAGATACCAGCGGAGACCGTGCCCGGGGTGTACATTGTGATCGTCCCAGTGCCCGAGGTGGTGAGAGAGATCGCCGCCCCGCCCGATGTGGTTGACAACTGCGCAGTTGTGCCCGTGGGGTTGATGATGTAATACACCGTGCCCGCTGTCAGCGGCGAGGGCAAAGAGCCAGTCGATGTGAACTGCACCGGAGTGCCTGCTGTAAGCGCTGTACTAAACGTAATGTAGTACGTGCTGGTGTTGACCGCCGAGACCGTTTGAGTATTTTGTGTGAACGTAGCCGATACGGGGGTTGAGCCAATCGACGCACTCCAGTAGTACAGTGGGCCACCACGGTAGTTGAAGATCAGGTCTTGGCCAAAGTTCTGCTGGCTCCACAAGCGCAGTGCCGAGTTACCCGCATTGCCCACGCCCCAAGTGCCGTAGCCGTACACACCCGCGCCCCAACCCGACAGAGGCTGCGCCGTAGCGTAGCCCGGGGAAATTTCATACGCTGCGTAGACTGTGGAGCCGCCGTTGCCAGTGCTGTATGTGGTTGCCGCCACGGGCAGAGTGACCGTGAATTGGGTGGTGGTCGGCGTGGATGTGACCATGTAGTTTTGATTCAGCACCGCCGCCGTGATGCCGGAGGCCACGGACAGAGAAAAAGTACCAGTTCCCGCTGTGGTTGTCGTGATCGCTGCGCCGTTGACAGCCGATGCAAATGACACGGTTGTGCCAGACACACCAACAATGTAGTAGACCGCGCCAACAATCAGCGGCGAAGGAAGCGTGCTGCCGGCGGATATGCCCAATGTGATCTGGGTGTTGGCCGCTAACGCGGTGCTGAGTACAAACTGGGTTGAACTGCTGCGGGTGAACGTCTGGTAGCTCAAAGACCGCGCCCCAGAAAACGTAACGTAGTCCCCGACCGAAACACCACTGGCTGTGCCGGTGTTCACTGTAAGGGTGGTAGAGCCCGCAGAAATGGAGAACGGGGTGCTCAATGTTTGGCTTGACCGAATGGGTGTAACGTCGTTGTAGCCGCCGCCTTGAACAATGTAGAACTTCGAGTTTGTACCCGCGCCCATCAAGTTGATCCCGCCCAGCGTTGTCCAAGCCCACAAAGAACGGCAAACGCCTAGGTACGTAAAGGGGGAGATTTGAGTCCAGCCCCCGATCTTCTCCGGCGTGCCTTGACGGAACCGAATCTTGTCGCAGTCATACCACCCGCCCTCTGTGGTGTAGCGAGTGTTCTCACGGTTTACACCGGGCTTGAAAAGAATCTTTTGTAATGGCATGACTGCATTTTCCCATCAATCGCAGGGTTACGCCATAGCTGTGGCGTTCTGCTCTACTTGGTCCACTCGGCTCAACCAACCATGCAAGAACTTGTGCTGGCTGGGGTTCTTCTCGGCCAGACTGTTGTAGAAGTCTTTCTTAGCTTGGCTGAATGCAGCAATGGCTTCTTGGGGGTTGATCTCCTGCGCGGCGGCAACGGTGCCTTGGCCAATCGCTCCGTCTGACGGAACGCCGACGGCTTGCTGCAAGAACTTGGCCGAGCGCTTGATCCCTGCATTGACGGCAAAGTCAAACACAGCGTAGTCCAGCCCAGCGGGGAGTGAGTCACACTGGCACTTGTCCCAGTAGTTGGCTTTATAGAAGGGCTCAACGATTTCTTTGGTCAGCTCGTGCATCTCGCCATGCTCCACCGCCCGACCGAGGTACTCGCCCCAAGCCGCTTTGGTCACACCCAGATTGGTTTCACCACCGGGATCGGCGGGGTCGTTGACGTAGCCACCTTCGGATTTGATGACGTGCTCAAAAGATGCGTTCCAGTTTTCAATCATTTCTGTTTCTCCTTCACTTGGTTGTAGGTGTCGATGAGGGTGTTGAGTTGCCGGATTGCTGAGTCGCCGTCTTGGGTGATGGTGACAATTCGTTGAGCAGCCTCTGGGTCAACGTCGCATCGCGCTTGGTCCCCAGCTCCGGCGGGAGTTCCGGTATCTGTGCTGGTTTGAAGCTGACGGGAGGCGATAGAAAGCCGCAACTCGCTAGTGGCAAGAGCAGACTTAAGGCGAACATTTTCAGCTTGGGCATTGGCCTCTCCTTTGACAAACTTGACTCGATTATCGGCTACGACATCCTTCATGCTGGCTTGCTTTTTGGCTTCTTCCGCTTGGGCGGCTTGCACAGCAATGAACTGTTCTTTGTAGGCTTGGTTCTTTCCGGCGTAAAACGAAAATACCATCGCCACGATGACGCCAAGAATAACGTAGGGGTTAAATATGCTCATGGTCAATCCTCGTCATCAAGTCGTGGGGGTTTGGATGGAACTGCGGGTGGCGTGGGCGCTACCACCGGAGGTTTGGGTGCTACTGTAACTGCTTGCGCAGGCGCAGGCAATGCTGGTGGGCAAGGAATCGGAGTCGGCGGAGTGACAATCGGTGCCTTTGTGATGTAGTTGGCGAGAATCTGCAAGAGCTGGCCGGCCACCAAGGTCAGGATGCCAAAGATGGCTTTGTCTACCGGGGACTCATTGAACAGTGGTTGCTCAGTAAAAACCACGCTGTAGCCAAAAAGCCAAATGATCCCCGCCAAGGATACAGCAAATGTTCTGATGACAAAGTGCTTGGTATCCGCGTCTTTTTGTTCAAGGGTTTGTTGGCTTCGCATTTTGAGGCTTGTTGAAATACTCTGGACAAGTTTGCGTAGCAACGCAGAGCGGGGGTTTACACTCATCTTCACTCCAATTTTTTGGGTCTTGGCAATGGTAGCGGTAGCGGTCTTCACAGCCAACCAGTAACAAAGCCAGCAAAATAGCGTACTTCATTCCTTGCCCTTTTTAGCTTGTTCCATCTCGCGCTGCACCTGTTGCAGTTTGCGCAGGGTGTGCTCCATAGCCATTTGAGCTACGTGGGCTCTGTACCAAACGTACCCCGCCGCCGGAATCAACAACGCAAACAAGAGCACCAGCAGAATTAAAATGGCATGGAATCCCGAGTCGCTAGACGCACTGTAAGCAGCAAGCCCCACATCCACGCCGCCAGCCCCACCAGAGTTACCCCTAGAGCTAGACGCATTGATCGACGTTGACGGATTGCCTCGCGTAGCCACCTTGCTTCATTCCTTTTGCGGATGTGCTCGCGCCGAGCAAACTCCTGTTCGTCAATGATGCGCTCGTACATCTTGAGAAACCTTGTGTATATGTCCTTTAACTCAGGGGGCGCATACACCATTGCCTCTCGGATTTCAACGCTTAAGTTCTCCAGTTGCAGCTCAACGAGTGAGCGCTCCATTGCCTTTTTAGCGACGTTTTGGTCTGGATCGTAGACTGTAACTGATGTTTCTTCCAAGTCCGCGTAGTAGTTTTTGAGCTTTTGGTGGATGTCAAAGAACTCCCCCATCTTCTGGCCAATGTCAACAATGAGTTGGGTTTGAAGTTCTTCTGGGTCTTGGGATGCACGAGCCTTTTTAGCGGGCACAGGAGCTGCGGCGGCAAACTGGACGACTGGCGCACTCGCGCTTTTGATTCCCAATAGCCCTTTAACCCAACCCCAAAATCCTGTGAGCTCCTTGGCAATAGCTTTGACGTCACCGACAGCACGCTCTGCACCTTTTTTAAACTCTTCGATGGCCATGCGGCCTTCATGCAGTTGGTCACAACCAGCCTTGATCTGCTTGACCAGCGCAACAGCACCGAAGAGAAGACTGATCGGCTCCACATTTTATTCGTACAAGATGTTAATAGAGCCAGCATCAAAAGTGTCAGTACCGTTGACTGTGGTGACGACTACGCGATCAAGAGCGCCAGTTAATGTTACAGAGCCAGTGGCAACGTTAAATCTTCCTACGTTTTCAATTACATTAGATGTAGAAATATATGAATTACCAGAAACTAAATTTACAAATGTAGTACCAGAACAAGTATTTGCTGCGGTAAAAACAGCGGTGCATAAAAAACCATTTGTTGCAGTAACTCCTCCACCCAAGGAACTTAATCCATAATTTCCTGCGCTAATATATCCAGTTGATGTTATAGAGCCTGAACCTATTTGCAAAAGAATTGGTGATGAGCCACTAGTACTCACACCGTTAAACATCACAGTAATTCGTTTAACCCAAGATGGAATTGAACTAAAAGTGATTGACGTACCGCTAGTGCTGGCCTGTGCTGTACCAGAAGTTAAATAACTTGCACCTGCCACAAGGCCAGAACCCAGTGTTTTGTTGGTCAGGGTTTGTGAATCGGTTGTGCCGACCACTGCGCCCGCAGGGTTGCCTACGCCGCCCGCAGGGAATGTTACGCCGGATGTTCCTGAAATTTGAGTTGTCATTTTTTACTCCTTAGTATTTACCTTCGGCAAATACGTTTACAAATACTGTTCCGTCTTCGAGTGCTTCAATCTCATGCCACTCTGCCGCAACCAAGTTCACGGGCTGAGTATTTTTGGTCATCACCAACTCACGGCCTTCTTTGCGAACAATCGCTGACCCAGCGTGGCACATGGTCAAGTGGGCAAAGGTGTGCTCGTGCTTGGGCAAACCCTCGCCCTTGTTGGCGTGGTAGACGTACACCGAAGCGCCGTCATAGGTCACGCTGTGGGCTGGGACAACCAAGATTGTCATAGGGTTTGTGACCCTGTTGATTTAGGTTGTGTTGGGGAAACGCTGGGCGTGGGGACTGCTTTGATGGTATTGTCAGCAGGGTCATACCAAAACTGATCGGCCACTACATTGTCGGCACAAGCAGTCCAGAACAACCCAGCGGCGACTGGGAATGTCTGATCATCAGGCTCAACTTGTGCCACGCGATAACCTGTTTCACGGGGTTCAATTTGTGAGATTAATGCTTGCATGTTCATCACCATTCAAAAATGACTACGCCTTGGTAACCTGCACCACCTGAGCCGCTATTGACATTACCGCCACCGCCACCGCCGTAAGTAGTTGCGGCATACCCAGAACCTGCCGTCCCCCAATGCGAAGAACCACCGCCGCCAAAAATAGAATTTCCGCCAACCATGATGTTATCGCTTCCTCTAGCACCGTTAAAATTTAACGACCCGCCAGAAGCTGCTCCGCCAGCGCCGCCCGGCCCGGAGTTGCTTCCATTGCTGCCGCCAGTGCATGTAACTGTGGTTATAGTTTGAGTGCCAGAAGAAATGCTAGAAGACCCGCCTACTGCGCCAACAGTTACGGAAATTGTATTTCCTGAGGTTAGACCTGTTAGGTAAGAAATAGCGGATGCACCAGCCCCGCCACCGCCACCACTACCACACCCACTAAGCGTTCCTCCATTACCGCCACCCGCCACCACAGTCACTTTCAGCGCTGTCACGCCTGAAGGAATTGTGAATGTCTGGCCTGAGCCAGTTGTGGTGAATGCTTGGCCAAGGACGCCGGGAAGACCTCCAGTTGCGGGTGCAATCTGCACGTACCAAGTTGTGCTTGATAGACGATAGAGGAATGTGTACAACCCGCCAGCGGCCAAGGTAGTCGGCGCACTTGAGATCGATTGACCTGTGTTGGCGTTGACTGTCAGCGCGGTGATTGTCTTGGTCGAGCTGAATGTGATGGTCATGCCGTCCGCAGGGGTTGCAGGCATGGTAATTGTCCCCGTTGCCAAAGTAGCAGCAGGGTTCATCACAAGGTTGGTTGTGCCCGCAGCGAATGTGTACGAGAACCCAGTTGATGGTGTTTGGTAATCGTACTGCTGGATCAAACCATTAGTACCATCTAATTTAGCGACCATTTGTCACTCCTTTTTTACAATTATCAAAATGCCATCTGGTAGCCGAGCCCCGTCCAAAGCCTTCTTTTTGGCAGTGCGGGCATTTCCAAGAATACGCTCGAACCGCAAAAATCAATTTCTGCCTTTGCTCTTCGGTTATGGGTGCATCTTTGTTTTTTGCTGGTAAACCCTTTTTTGCTGCGCTCATTTTCGCACGAGTACCTGCGGTGTGTTTTTTGCCGCGCATCAACGAGGGCTTGCCTAGCAGCAACTGTCGGTTGACCTCTTTGCGCTCTGGATTTTGCATGGACAAACGCACAGCAGCACTAATTTTCTTTTTGGTGGCCTCGCTGTACGTCTTGCCTTTGTTCCACGGAGTTATGCCTATTAAAGCCGTTTGGCCAATTAACAACGGTGGCATACCACCGCCAACACAAATGTTCCAGCCAATCTTTTCTGCCGGTCGTAATTTAGCTTCAATGTCAAGGCAATACGATTCATCAGAAACCAAAATCTCAGTTTTAATCAAATTGTCCCAACCGTATTTTTGTATGGCTTTTTTGAGGTGTGGGTTTTCTGTTCTGGTTTGATGCTGGATAAAACGACGCTCTGAATTTTTGGACACGCCGATATACCCCTGACTGAACATGTCAGTATGGTCTTTGCAGCGAATCCAATATACAGCGCAGTTCATTTTTTGGTGCCGTCAAGTTTTGCTGTCATAGCTTATTCCCAAAGAATGTTGATTGAGCCAGCGTCAAAGGTGTCTGTGCCGTTTACTGTTGTGATACGTACACGGTCAAGAGTGCCAGAAAGAGCAATAGACCCGCCAGTAGTAAAATATGCGGAAACGGACGAAGAACTTGTTCCAAGAAAAACACCATCACAAATCCAATTGTTTCCTGAAATGTTTACTAATCTGGCTGTTCCATATCTTAAATTTGAAGCATTATTTTCATAAACTTGAAATCCAGCGGTAGAAGTGCTTGCAGCAGGTGTTCCACCGTTTTCTTGATAACTGTAATATCCTAAATAACCTGAAGTTGTAACACTTCCAGCGCCAAGTTGAATTAAATAGGAAGATGTGCCGCTTAAAGACACACCTTGAAACATCACAGTAATACGCTTGACCCAGCTTGGAATGCTCGTAAAGTCGATGCTTGTGCCACTGGTAGACGCAACCGCAGTACCCGAGGTCAAGTAGCTTGCCCCAGCCACAAGGCCAGAACCCAGTGTTTTATTTGTGAGCGTCTGCGTTGCGGCAAGCGAGGCCAGAGTATCCGCCGCCACATCAGGCAGTGTCAGCACATCTGTGTTGTTTGTGTTGGGTGCGAGCAACGTGACGGAACCAGTCCCGCTTGCGCCGCCTTGCATTTTTACTGATGACATTTATGCTCCTTAAACCACAGTCCAAGTGGAATTTGTGGGGACGGTTACTGTAATACCGCTGTTAACGGTAATAGGCCCAAATGAACCTGCGTTGTCGTTGTTTGGAATGGTATAGCTTGAGGTGACAGTCTGGCCGTTCAAGAAAAAAATCTGGTCATTACCGCCGCCAACCGCGCCGCCGTTACCCGCAGCTTGCACAAAGTCGCTACCGTTCCAAGCAGCTACTGCGCTTGATCCAGCCGAGATTGAAATACCTGTTGTTGCGCTACCTGCACTGCCGCCAACAAGTTGAATAATGGAATTTGATTGGTTGATGATGCAATAGATTTTGCTTTGCGCGGGAGCGTAGATGTAGCGCGTCGTACCGGGGGAACCTGTTGCTATCAAGATAGCCATACGCGCTTGGTCTGTTGCACCGTTTGCAATCGTAAGCGTCCAGTCCGCCGAAGTGACATCTTGTGTGGTTGCGCCTGCAACCGAGTCTTCCACCAACTGAGTCAGTGAAGTATTGAGTAACGTGCCCCAAGTGTTGAGGTCTTCTCCCGTCGCCGGAAGAACGTATTGCAGTAATGAGGTGTATGCAGATGACACTTTGTGCTCCTGTGCTTTTTACATTCTAAGGGGTTCTTACACAACCGTCCAGATGGAGCCGGTTGCCACGGTTACGGTTACGCCTGTAGCCACAGATACTGGACCTGCGGAAAACCCGTTGTCCCCAGTGTTGACCGTTGCGTTTGCAGAAATAGTCTGGTTGTTCGAAATCAAACCGTTTGAAGCGTTAAATGTGGGGGCGTATGCAATACCGTTTGCATCTAAGTTGACCGATTTCTCGCTTGGATACGTACAGAAAACCGTAACAGTACCAGTGAAAGTGACCGCAGCGCCAGAGTTGCTTGACGAAAGAATCGTTGTGCGGGTCAGAGTGCCACCAGTAGCATAAGTACCGATACCCGCTTCCCAGTTCCCAGACAAGTCTGTTGCGGCGTAGTACGTGGTGTTTGTGTTGCCTACGACGGCGAAGGATTGATAGCCAGAGACAGAACCAGATAGGGTAAAGCTGACCGTCGTGTTGGCCGTGCCAGTCTGTTGTACGCGATCTGCTAAAACGAGTGCCATATTTTCCCTTTACGTATCATGCAGGTCAACCAATTCCCATTGGGCGTCCTCAGTTGTGTCAACTGTTCCCCAACCCGCAGATTCATTGGTACTGACCACGCCCCACGCAGGTGTTTGACTTGTTCCAATTGTCGCCCAATTTGGTGTTTCCGGGTTGTTAATCACGCCCCAGTTTGCATTTTCACCGTTAGTGATCGCGCTCCAGAACAACGTGCCGAATGTACCCACAGAACCCGCACCTGCGACGCCTGTGAGCGCAGCGTTGATATTGAACACCACGGTGCCCACTGAGCCTGTGCCTGTGACGCCTGTGAGCGCAGCGGATTTGCCAGCAATGACTGAACCAACTGAACCTGTGCCGGCGACGCCTGTGAGCGCGGCATTGATGTTGAACACCACGGTGCCCACTGAACCTGTGCCCGTTACCCCCGTGAGCGCGGAATTGATACTGAACACCACGGTGCCCACGGAGCCTGTGCCTGTGACGCCTGTGAGCGCGGCGGACTTTCCGGGTGTGACTGAGCCAACTGCTCCAGTACCCACAACACCAGTGAGCGCGACGGTAATGTTCGCCGTGGCTGTACCCACGTTGCCTGTACCCACGGTATTTGTGAGCTGCTCGGACACCTGCGCGGCGACGGAACCAACTGCTCCAGTACCCGCAACGCCCGTGAGCGCGACGGTGATATTCCCAGCAACTGATCCAACCGCGCCCGTACCTGTGACGCCTGAGAGTGCAGCGTTGATGTTGAACACCACGGTGCCCACGGAGCCCGTGCCTGTAACGCCTGTGAGTGCGACCGCAGAACTTGGGGAGACCGACCCCACGGAGCCGGTGCCGGCGACGCCTGTGAGCGCAATTTGGGGTGTGGCCGTGACTGTGCCCACGGAGCCTGTGCCTGTAACGCCTGTCAGCGCGGCGGCGAGGCTTGGGGAAACGGAGCCAACTGACCCTGTGCCAGTAACACCGGAAAGGGTTTCAGCAATGGATTCTGTGACGGAGCCAACTGAGCCTGTGCCGGTAACACCTGAAAGAGCAAGTTGTGGTGTGGCCACAACGGTGCCGGCTGACCCTGTGCCGTTTACGCTTGCAAGGGCATTTGCAAAGCTTTGTGAGACCGAGCCTACGGAGCCTGTACCTGTGACCCCACTGATGGAGACAACTGTGCCAGTACTAGGGATACTCGCAAACGGAGCACCCGCAAATGGGGTTATACCAAACATGGCGTCCCCCTAGTTTGGTTAAGCGATTTGGATCAGCGCGGTACCAGCGGCGTTTGTTGGCATTGTCAACGTGAAGTTACCAGCGGTGATGGTTTGAGCGCCAAATGTGTGGACGCTGACCGCTTGGTTGCTTTGAGTTGAGTTGTACAACAACACGGTATCGAACGCTGTACTGATGGTCACGTTGGTGTACACGATGCTCGCAGAGGGTGTCCAGTACGCAGTTGTGCCGCTTGTAGCAGGAGCCGTTGCGTTGGTGACGGTGTTGCCGCCGGCAGTGTAGTTTGTGCCAGACACTTCGCCTGTTGCTGAGTACGCAGTTGTGCCCGCGCCCAGAGTTGCAGTGGTGTAGTACAGCGCAGCTTTGAAAGTGTCGGCAGCGCCGCTGGCACGCACGGGGGCAGTACCAAAATTGTGTTGACCGTTCAGAATGGCGCTCTTGAACGCGGTTGTCATAGCTTGGGTGTTTGCCATAATAATTTCCTTTTAACCGAGCATTGTGGCCATACCGTCGGCCAATACGTTTTGTTTGAGTGTCACATGCACAGAGCGATGCACCAGCTCGCCGTCCAACCAATACTCAATCGCATCGGTGGATTCGTTGTCGTCTTCAAAGTGAACATCCTTGCGTTCAAGCAAAGAGTCATCCATGTCGCCTTTGGTGGTTGTTACGATCGCCATGTGCGCTCCTTATGCAATCCGAATGATTGCGGATGTGTTTGTCGATGCTGGGAATTGTACGGTGAATGTGCCGTTGGAAGTTTTGTCATTCCCAAAGTCCAGCACGCATACTGCGGGGTTGGTTGTGCCGTTGTTCAAGTAGATCAACGCGCCTCGCGCCGTGATCGCCCCAGTCCACGCAGCGTTAGCAAACGAGATATAGGCCGTGTCGCCACTGGTCCCCGTTGTCGGGGTTTGCGTGATGGTCAACAGTTGACCGCCCGCCGTGTAGCTGCCGCCCGTGGCCTCACCAACGCTTGTGTAAGCGGTTGTCGTTTGGTTCAGCGTCGCCGCGTTGGTGTACAGCGCGATGTAGTACGTGCCCGAGGTGAAGTTGTACACCCCGTTCATCAAACCTGTTTTGAAGGCGTCGCACGCCCAATTGCCAGTAAACGCCATATCAAGTCACCGCTTGGCGGTACTGCCCGCTTCTATAACTATCTTCGCGTTCAAGGCCATCGCCCAGACGTTTTGCTTGTGCAAGTGCTTCTTTGTACTTCGCATCGTACAAAGTCATCATGTCGGTCTCACCCTTCATGTAGGTGTAAGCCTCAACCAGAGTGCCGTACAGCAGTACGCTGTCGTAGTTGTCGCCCAGCCAGCTTGTGCCGGTGGAGTTCGTGACCGAGTTGACTGTTGCCGTGAACGCAACGCCACTTGTTGAAGTGCCGCCAATGTCCGTGACTGCAGCGCTAACCACGTCGCCCACAATGTAGTACGCGCCGCCTTCGGTGATCGTGATGCTCGTGACGATGCCGCCAGAGACAGTGACCGTGGCTGTGGCCGAGTTACCAGACCCGCCAGTCAAGGCCACGTTGAAATACGTGCCAGAAGTGAGCGCAGAGCCCAATGTGGTCAGCACCAAGTTAGACATCGTACCCTGCACGATGCTCGCGGGGTAGTAGTAATAGTGCAGTTCGACGTTGTAGTTTTGATCCGGTGTCGGGGCCAACAGAAACGACAGCTCGTTGGAAATCACGCCACCAGACACAGTCGGCCCAAAGAGCGCGTAATACTGCGGCTGGGATTGGTATGACGCGGAGGGGTACGCTTCCCGCAAGAAGTTCACATCCTTGTTGAGCAGGTAGTTGTAGTTGCCCGATGCGTCAACGACTGCTAGAGAATACACAGACAAGAAGTCGCCGGGGGAGGCCAAGTAAGGAGTTGTGGACGACACAACCCCCACTGAATTTTTGCGCAGCGAGGGGAACTGAATCGTATTGTGAATACGCTGCTCGGCTTGACGGATGAAGTTGTTCATGTCCACGGTCGGGACAGTGTTCTCCGTGTAGTCGGTGACAGCAGTTACAAGCTGCGCGTAGTTCATGCCATCGGACCTCTGGCCATCACACCTTTAGTCGCTGCGCCAGTGCCACGGATTTTGATACCTGTGGATTTGGCTTCGCGGGTGTGGTTGCCTACGCTCACACGGCGTGCGGGCATACCACCGGGGGTTGATTCATCAGCGGGCATTGTGTTGGGGTCGGTTTCATACTCGACGCCCAAGTCAGCTTTGCTCAGCGCTTTGCCGGTCATGGTGTGTGGCTTCGCGTACTCAGAAGCGGGCTTATTATTCTTGGCCATATTAGCCTCCGCGTTGGTTTTTTGCACGAGCCATGTTACGACCAACGGCACGCATTGCTTTGCCGGTCACGCCACCTTTTTTGAGGCCAGACAAGTTGGTCTTTTTGTTCTCGTGCAACTGTTTGTCGTGCATACCAAAAGCTTTTTTGATGAGCTTCTTGTCTTGCGAGATGTCGGACTTTTCGTTTTCCATTTTTGCCATGATCGGCTCCTTATGTCGTTGCGACTGTAACTGTACCAATACTTACGCTTAATGCCAAGTTGTTTGGCGTCAGCGCAGCGTCAAAATATTCAGAGCCCCCGACAGGGTTCCAACCCCATTGGAAAATCCGACTACCACCTTCGTTAGTACCTTGAGCCAGAGGGCTGGTACTTGTGCTTCTGATGATCTGCAGGCCGTTGTTACCGGACACAGTGTAACTGCGATCAGGGCGTGGGTCTCTCAAACCTTGTGGGTCATCGACCGGGAACATACCGAGCTGCAACTGTGGATGATCCGGGTCCCAACACTCAGGACAGACCAGCAAGTCGTAGTTCTTGGTCTTGACGATTTCTTTGCGCAACTGCTTGAGCTTGTACCTCTGCCCACAGCGGTCGCACTCGGCAATCGCCCATTTGCCGGATGCAAATCTGTTTCCCATTTAGATCGTGTTCCCAATGAACTGCTGACGCGGCACAAACCGAATCGAGGCTTTTTCGTGATCTTCGTAGGCCGCGAGCTCCCATGCCTCATCGTACTGTTGCTTCAGCACGCCAAGTTTGGGCATACCCTCGGGGATTTTGTTGGCGATGTGGAACGACAAGCCCGCCGCCATCGCTGGGATGAAGCGGAAAGGCACATCCATCACATTCACACCATTGCCCGCATCCTGCGTGCGGCGCAGACGCCAATACACGAACTGATACGGTTGCGAGCCATCTGGGGTTGGCCACACGGTGACGCACGGCAAGTTTTGTTGGTTCACCCCCGCGTTCGCGCTATGCGCCGCAGCGGTTGTGTTGTTCTGCCCGCGCACGCAGTTGTAGAGCGTATTGCCGGAGATGTACCCGTAGACAATCGTTTCTGCGCCGATCTGTATAAACCCAGTGCTAGGCAAGTTCGCCGTGCTGCTCAGCGGGATCGTGGTATCTGTTGCGCCAATGCTGCTTGCAAGGGTGTAGCCTGTGCTAAACGTCTGACCATCCAGTCTTTGCACCCAAACCTGAATTGGACGAGCCTGTTGCAGTTTGTTTGGGAGGGTTGCATAGGTAGAAACACTAATGCGTGTGATGGTCAAGTCGGCTTGATTGGAAGTGCTGTTTGCCTGCGTGCGGATGACGTGCTCAAGCAAATCCACGGTGTCGTTTGGAATAGGGTATGTGTTTTGGCCCTGCACCAAGTTGATGGTGCCCGAGTCGATCGTCCACATGTTGATGCCGCGATTGGCCCATTCAGCGAACATGATGTTCAAGCTGCGGCGAGCGGTCTTCAAGTCATAGCCAGAACGCAACTCCCGACCGGCGCGTTCAAACGCTTCCTCAACAAGCTCAACGAGTTGAAGATTGAATCCTGCGGTGCCGGAAGTTGTATTTGCCATGATTATTTTCTCCGATACTCGGCGAGTTCTGCTAGGGTTTTCCCAACCTTACCGCCTTTGGCTTTCTTCGCGGTTTTGGCTGACTTGATGAAAGCCTCATCCGTTGGTGCGCCTTTAGCACCGGGTTTGCGCATCTTTTCACCACGCTTACGCTTGGCGTTGATGTTCGCATACAACCCCACCTTTCCGCCTTCGGCGTACTCGGTAAAGTCGGTGTCGTCGCGGCGTGCTTTGCGCGTACCGCTTGGCATCTTAGAGGGGCGCACTGCCCCCATACCGCGACTGGCCATCATTTGCGTTTCGCCATTCCGCCGCCGCACATGGCTTTGACTTTGTCTTGCTCAAACTGGTGCCCAGCAGAATGCTTCATGAATTCGCCGCTATGGTGTTTGTGGCCACCATCTTCGTGCTTTTTCATGGCTTCGTGGTGCATTTGATGTGCAGAACCGGGTTCTTTCATCAGGGGTGCGTGATCCATTTTCATAAGTAACGTCCTTTAGTTTTGCCGCGTGCAGCTATGCCATCGCCACGGCTTGATGCTGAAGATTTTGCCACGCCGCCTTTTTTCATGGCGCTGGAGCCGGGGCGACCAGAAGAGCGCTCAGGGGTACGAGTACGACCTTGGCTTTCAACTTTTGTTCCGTACTTACCCAAGCGTGGGTTGTAGTCGGAATCATTCGACAGTTTTTTCTTCAAATAGTCACCAACAGGATCGAAATCTTTTGCCGATGCTTTTGCAGAAGGTGTAGAAGGCGAAGCGTTTTTGTTGTACCCAGCATCGGGTGATGCTTTGGATGGGGTAGAAGCGGGCTTACTTGCGGCGGGTTTTGAACCAGCCATTTCAGTCGTGTACTTCTTGCCGTTAAACGTAAACGTGTCATTGCCCGCTGCGCGTGCGGCTTTGAAAGCAGCACCAAAATTTGAGGGGGTAGACGCGCTGCTATTCGCCTGCTGTGCGGGGGTCATCGAGCCGCGATCGCTTTCATCTTCGATCGCTGGATCAACTTCACCGCCGTCGTCGTATCGTTTGGTTTTCACTTTGCCACCTTTTTTGTAAGGAGTAGTGCGTGAGGCTTCGTACGCCTTGTCATTGGCCTCTTGCGCTTTGCGGTCGGCCTGCTCTTGGCGTGCTGCTTTCTCAGCAGCGCTCATTTGTTTTTCAGCCATGATTAACCCTTAGCTTTGCCGCCGCGTTTCATGCCGGTTGTGGAACCAGCCATTTTGGGCAACATGCCTTTGGTCTTGCCGCGCTCGGCCAAACCATCACGGCTAGGAGCAGCAGTGCGCACCTTGCCCATTGCCTCTTTAGTCAAGCCCTTGCTTTCTTTGCTTGGATCTTTGCCAGTAGTGTTGCCACCGCTCGCCATTTTTTTCGCTTTCATAGAACCACCTTTTTTAAAAAGCGCCGATTCCCCATGACGAGTTTCCGGCTTGTTGACAACTTGTCGGTCAGCGCGGGTTTCCGCGCCACCCTTGAATTTAATGCCTTTATCGGCTTGTGTAAAGTCTTTTCCCACAGATTGTGGAACTCCAGCTTTTTTTGCAAAGTCTGGGTTGTTGGCGACTGCGGCCATAAAGTTGTGTTGTTTTTTGCTAGTTGAGGGCACTGCGTTGCTCCTTCATGTAGGCATCGAGCTTGTCGTTGAGTTTGTCAA
>Ga0316224_1001414_pt1:22500-26374 | contig 26374 bp, 19 predicted proteins | sample TBH18013metaG_FD_206254 | JGI IMG/M metagenome (GOLD analysis project Ga0316224, IMG submission 206254) | Freshwater microbial communities from Trout Bog Lake, Wisconsin, USA - TBH18013 | ecosystem: Environmental > Aquatic > Freshwater > Lake > Hypolimnion/Profundal zone | place... | reverse complement strand
CTGTCCTGTCCTCCTTCCTTCCGAGGAGAAGGTAAAATAGTTAGGTGCATTTATTGTTGAATTCTGTTTATAATCTTTATTATACAAAAGATTTTTTATACCGAAGGTAAACTTCGGTGTCCATAGGGCTCTTTGAGTTCCTTTGGGTGGGGCTATTTATATATTTTATATAAAAACCTTGTCGTAAAACTTCTTTTCATTTTATCCTTTGAATTCTTCCTCGGAAGGGTTCAAAGCTAGCCTTTGGGGGTACGAAAGGTTACCTTCTCCTTCTCCTTCTCGGATCCCTTAGGGTCGAAGGTATGACAATACATTGCCTAAGCTTGCCTCTCCGGAGGGACAGGAAGGAATAGGAAGGAAGTGATCCAACGGATACCCTCAAAGCATTCCTTTGGAGATTTACACAGTGACTATCGCGATCGGAAAATCCGAAGAAAAACGTGGTTTGTTTGATGATATTGATGACTGGCTAAAACGAGATCGTTTCGTTTTTGTAGGTTGGTCTGGTCTTTTACTACTACCTTGTGCTTATTTTGCCTTAGGTGGTTGGTTTACTGGAACAACATTTGTAACATCTTGGTATACTCACGGACTTGCTTCTTCTTACTTAGAAGGTTGTAATGCATTAACCGCAGCAGTTTCTACTCCTGCTAATAGTCTGGGTCATTCCTTACTATTACTATGGGGTCCTGAAGCTCAAGGTGATTTCACTCGTTGGTGTCAACTTGGTGGTTTATGGCCGTTTGTAGCATTTCATGGCGCGTTTGGACTTATTGGTTTTATGCTTCGTCAATTTGAAATTGCTCGTGCAGTTCAACTTCGTCCATATAACGCAATTGCTATGAGTGCACCAGTTGCTCTTTTTGTTTCTGTGTTTTTAATCTATCCGTTAGGCCAATCTGGTTGGTTTTTTGCACCAAGTTTTGGTGTTGCCGGAATTTTTAGATTTATTATTTTTTTCCAAGGTTTCCATAACTGGACTTTAAATCCATTCCATATGATGGGTGTAGCTGGTGTATTAGGTGCTGCTCTACTTTGTGCTATTCATGGTGCTACTGTAGAAAATACATTATTTGAAGATGGTGATGGTGCTAACACATTCCGTGCTTTTAATCCAACTCAAGCAGAAGAAACCTATTCCATGGTTACTGCAAACCGTTTCTGGTCTCAGATTTTTGGTGTTGCATTTTCCAATAAAAGATGGTTACACTTCTTTATGCTTTTCGTTCCTGTAACAGGGCTTTGGATGGCTTCTATTGGTATAGTTGGTTTAGCTTTAAATTTAAGAGCTTATGACTTTGTTTCTCAAGAAATTCGCGCTGCTGAAGATCCTGAATTTGAAACATTCTATACTAAAAATCATCTTTTAGACGAAGGTATTCGTGCTTGGATGGCTGTACAAGACCAGCCTCATGAAAAAATCGTATTCCCTGAGGAGGTATTACCACGTGGAAACGCTCTTTAATGGTTCTCTTGTTGTAGGTGGTCGCGATCAAGAATCTACTGGATTTGCTTGGTGGGCCGGTAATGCTCGACTAATTAATCTTTCTGGTAAACTTTTAGGGGCTCATGTAGCTCATGCTGGTCTTATTGTTTTTTGGGCAGGTGCAATGAATCTTTATGAAGTTGCTCACTTTGTTCCTGAAAAACCAATGTATGAACAAGGTCTTATCCTACTACCTCATTTAGCTACTTTAGGTTATGGTGTAGGACCTGGTGGTGAAGTTATTGATAGTTTTCCATTTTTTGTTTCTGGCGTTCTTCATTTAATTTCTTCTGCTGTTTTAGGTTTTGGTGGTGTTTATCACTCTTTAATTGGTCCTGAAACTTTAGAAGAATCTTATCCTTTCTTTGGTTATGTTTGGAAAGATAAAAATAAAATGACTACCATCTTAGGTATTCATTTAATTATGTTAAGTTTAGGCGCATTTCTTCTTGTTTGGAAAGCAATGTATTTTGGTGGTGTTTATGACACTTGGGCTCCTGGTGGGGGAGATGTTCGTGTAATTACCAATCCTACATTAAGCCCAGCAGTTATTCTAGGTTACGTTCTAAAATCACCTTTTGGTGGTGATGGTTCGATTGTAAGTGTTGATAATATGGAAGATATTATTGGTGGTCATATTTGGATCGCTAATTTACTTCTTTTTGGTGGTATTTACCATATTATTACTAAACCATGGGCATGGGCTCGTCGTGCATTCGTTTGGTCTGGTGAAGCTTATCTATCTTACAGTTTAGGTGCAGTTGCTGTAATGGCATTTGTTTCTACTTGTATGGCTTGGTTTAATAATACCGCTTACCCAAGTGAATTTTATGGTCCTACTGGTCCTGAAGCTTCTCAAGCTCAAGCCTTTACATTCTTAGTACGTGATCAACGATTAGGTGCAAATATAGGATCCTCTCAAGGGCCTACTGGTTTAGGTAAATATCTAATGCGTTCACCAACTGGTGAAATCATTTTTGGTGGTGAAACTATGCGTTTCTGGGATTTCCGTGGTCCTTGGGTTGAACCATTAAGAGGTCCAAACGGTTTAGATCTTAATAAACTTAAAAATGATATTCAACCTTGGCAAGAAAGAAGATCAGCTGAATATATGACTCATGCACCTTTAGGATCTTTAAACTCTGTAGGTGGTGTAGCAACAGAAATTAACGCTGTAAACTTTGTAAACCCAAGAAGTTGGTTATCTACATCTCATTTTTGTTTATTCTTCTTATTCTTTGTAGCTCACTTATGGCACGCAGGTCGTGCTCGTGCTGCAGCTGCTGGATTTGAAAAAGGTATCGATCGTGAGACAGAACCAGTACTTTCTCTACGTCCACTGGATTAATTATCACTTGATTTTTCCCTCTTCTCCCCTACCCTAGAAAGGAATCCCTTTCTTCCCGTCCTTCCCGTCCTTCCCGTCCTTCCCGTCCTTCCCGTCCTTCCGGATTCCGAGGAAGGGAGGAAAGAAGGGTACGGGGGACTAACGGAGATTCAAGTTACTGTTCTGTTAATTATCATATTAGTGAGCATATATAAAATGGATTTAATTAGTCTTGGTTGGGCGTTTTTACTGGTTAGTTTTAGTTTTTCTATTTCTCTTGTTATTTGGGGTCGTAGTGGTTTATAAGATCAAAGACGACCAGAGTGTTCGAAGAGTACCCTTTCTTTCCTATGGAAGGGCACCGAAGGATGCCTTTTTTGTGGTTTTTCTTTAAGTACCACTTAGATTTAAGACCTAAGTGGTTAGTTTTTTATTTAAATAATTAAAGAGGTTTTTCAATACAACTTTGGGATGCTTCGCATCTCAAAGCTTACCTTTGGTGTTTGGTCCCAAGGGACTCTATGGAAATAGGAAGCCTACTGTCGGATTTGAACCGACGGCCGTCGCATTACAAATACGATGCTCTACCCCTGAGCTAAGCAGGCATTATGCTAAATACACTACTTGTTTTTAGAAAAAAATGCAAGTACACTACTTGTTTTCCCGTAAGTAGTTCCCTTGTGTCCCCCTCCCTTTTCCGTGTCCCTTCTTCAGAAGGCCTCAGAAGACAAGGGAGGAAGGGACAAAGTAACCGGTTTAAGTGTTCTATATTTTGTTGTTTCCATTTTTTAGTAGATTTCACTATAATCAAATTGTTAACTATTTTTAAATTCGAATTGGATGTACATTCGGCCCTTCCTTCCTTCCTTCCGAGGCGGAGAAGAAGGGTAACTTTGATCAAATTTTTGAGTGGAGGTTTAGAAAAAAATTATTTAGTCCTTTTAAGGACTATGACACTCGAAGAGTATTCTATGATCCCCTCCGCGGAAGCCCAAAGTTTCCCTCTTCCTTTCTATGCGAGAAAAGCAAGGGACCAATCATAGTTTTTTTTCTTACTTTTG
>Ga0316224_1001414_pt1:0-17500 | contig 26374 bp, 19 predicted proteins | sample TBH18013metaG_FD_206254 | JGI IMG/M metagenome (GOLD analysis project Ga0316224, IMG submission 206254) | Freshwater microbial communities from Trout Bog Lake, Wisconsin, USA - TBH18013 | ecosystem: Environmental > Aquatic > Freshwater > Lake > Hypolimnion/Profundal zone | place: USA... | reverse complement strand
AACGAACGGGACTAAGCGATCTGCCGAAGGTGTGAGTTTTATCTTTATTATTCTTTTTAGAATTGGTAAGAATGAATCGGTAGGGGAGCGTTCCGCTCTAGGGTGAAGCATCAGCGAAAGCAGGTGTGGACAAAGCGGAAGTGAGAATGTCGGCTTGAGTAGCGAAAACATTGGTGAGAATCCAATGCCCCGAAACCCTAAGGGTTCCTCCGCAAGGCTCGTCCACGGAGGGTGAGTCAGGTCCTAAGATCAGGCCGAAAGGCGTAGTCGATGGCTATCAGGTTAATATTCCTGAACTTTTTTAAGGTTGTCCCGAGGGACGAAGGAGGCTAGGTTAACCGGACATTGGTTACCGGTGAAACATCTCGTTAAGGGGTGGAGACAAGGCATTACGGTGCCAAAGTAATTAATGCCACACTTCCAAGAAAAGCTCGTACGACGAAAACCTTAAAAAACCTGTACCAGAAACCGACACAGGTGGGGAGGTAGAGAATACCAAGGGGCGCGAGATAACTCTCTCTAAGGAACTCGGCAAAATAGCCCCGTAACTTCGGAAGAAGGGGTGCCCTTTTTAAAGGGCTGCAATGATCAGGCCCAGGCGACTGTTTACCAAAAACACAGGTCTCCGCAAAGTCGTAAGACGATATATGGGGGCTGACGCCTGCCCAGTGCCGGAAGGTTAAGGAAGTTGGTTATTCGTAAGAAAAAGCTAGCGACTGAAGCCCCGGTGAACGGCGGCCGTAACTATAACGGTCCTAAGGTAGCGAAATTCCTTGTCGGGTAAGTTCCGACCCGCACGAAAGGCGTAACGACTCTGGGCGCTGTCTCGGAGAGAGACTCGGCGAAATAGACTTGTCCGTGAAGATGCGGACTCCCTGCACCTGGACAGAAAGACCCTATGAAGCTTTACTGTACCCTGCAATTGGCTTTGGGCTCCTCTTGCGCAGCTTAGGTGGAAGGCGTTGAAGATTTTCTTCCGGGAAAGTTGGAGCCAACAGTGAGATACCACTCTGGAGGAGCTAGAAGTCTAATCGCATTCCTTGAATCAGGATGCGTGACAGTTTCAGGCGGGCAGTTTGACTGGGGCGGTCGCCTCCTAAAAAGTAACGGAGGCGCACAAAGGTTCCCTCAGGCTGGACGGAAATCAGTCGTAGAGTGTAAAGGCAGAAGGGAGCTTGACTGCAAGACCTACAAGTCGAGCAGGGACGAAAGTCGGTCTTAGTGATCCGACGGTGCTGTGTGGAAAGGCCGTCGCTCAACGGATAAAAGTTACTCTAGGGATAACAGGCTGATCTCCCCCAAGAGTTCACATCGACGGGGAGGTTTGGCACCTCGATGTCGGCTCATCGCAACCTGGGGCGGAAGTACGTCCCAAGGGTTGGGCTGTTCGCCCATTAAAGCGGTACGTGAGCTGGGTTCAGAACGTCGTGAGACAGTTCGGTCCATATCCGGTGTGGGCGTTAGAGTATTGAGAGGATTTTTCCCTAGTACGAGAGGACCGGGAAGGACGCACCGCTGGTGTGCCAGTTATCGTGCCAACGGTATACGCTGGGTAGCCATGTGCGGAGCGGATAACTGCTGAAAGCATCTAAGTAGGAAGCCCACCTCAAGATGAGTACTCTTTCCGTAAAAGCATACCAACACAATTTGGTGGTGTTAACCAACGGTTAAGGTCACGGCAAGACGAGCCGTTTAATAGGTGTCCAGTGTAAGATTAGCAATAATTGTAGCTTAGGCATCCTAACAGACCGAGGAATTTGACCTTACGTAGAATAAATTAGGTATCAAACTTGGTTGTTCTTATGTTAAGTGAATTTTTATCATATCTTCAAATTCCCCCTTAGGCCATTTATTGAAATACCTTTAGGGGGAACTATTTAATATTCGATATCCTGGTGTCTTAGGCACAGTGGACCCACACCAACCCATCCCGAACTTGGTGGTGAAACGCTGAAGCGGTTACGATACTTGAGGGGCAGCTCTCTGGGAAAATAGCTCGATGCCAGGATTTTCAATTTCCAGTACGCCCTTCGTTCCGTTCCTGTCCTTCCAGAGAGGCAAGCTTAGGCAATGTATTGTCATACCTTCGAACCTAAGGGATCCGAGGAGGAGAAGAGAAATGAATGAAATAATAAGATATTCTTTTTGTTACCTGGTCTATAATTTTCTTTAGTGTTCTGAGGAAAGTGCCCCTTCCCTCCCGAAGGCAAGCTTCTTCCTTCCCCGGACGGGATACTCTCTCCCTTAGGAAGGAAAGGAACACCGGAGGGAAGGCATCGAACAGGTACCCTACTCTCCCGGTCACAAGTGTGGTATAATCAAATCATTCTTTTCGATTTATCACTTAATTATCATGCACGTCTTCTGCGGAAGCAGAAAAAGAAGGGCGGGGTGTCTTTTGCCTCCTCTCCCCTAGGAAGGAAGGGCAACCGAAGGCATTCTTTGGATAATTCCTGAAACCCAAATATTGGGGGCTTGTAGCTCAGTGGACTAGAGCACGTGGCTACGAACTACGGTGTCGGGGGTTCGAATCCCTCCTTGCTCACTTGAAATTTATTTTTTATTTTTTTCTCGAAGTCTTAAGTTTTTTCTTCAATTCTTTTTTGTTTTTATGTAAAAATAGACATATGTACCCAATCGAAGTTGACCTTCGAGATGCCTATAAGTCTTTATATTTTTTATTTGAATTTTTTTTATGCTAAATAGTCGTAAACTTAAATTTTTTCGGGGTGACTTTTTAAGACGCAATAGCAATACATTATTCCCTGCTTCTTCCCTCCGGGACCCGGTAGGGTATCTTCGGCAGGCAAACTTTGGTGCTTGTTGGCATCTAGGACCATGTCTAAAGTTTGCCTTTCGTTCCGGGGGAAGACGCAGAGAATGGGGGGAAGGGGACTTTCGTCCTTTCCAGTTAGCTAATTCTAATTTACTGAATGCTTTAGCCTCCTCTTCCGCGGAAGGGGGTTCGAAAGAAGCTAATTCGAATTTAAATGAAGGGTCTAATTTAGCACCTTTAGGCGCGCGTACAATTGTTATCACTTCTGGAAAAGGGGGTGTTGGAAAAACAACTACAACTGCTAATATTGGCATGTCTATTGCCCGATTAGGGTATCGCGTTGCTTTAATTGATGCTGACATTGGCTTACGGAATTTAGATTTATTATTAGGTCTTGAAAATCGTGTTCTTTATACTGCTATGGAAGTATTAGAAGGGGAGTGCCGCCTAGATCAAGCCCTCATTCGGGATAAACGTTGGCGCAATTTAGCAATGTTGTCGATTTCTAAAAATCGGCAACGCTATAACATTACCCGAAAAAATATGGAAATGTTAGTAAATTCCATACAAGAAAAAGAATATCAATTCATTTTAATTGATTGTCCTGCTGGAATTGATATTGGTTTCACAAATGCTATTGCTGCAGCTAAAGAAGCAATTATTGTGACCACTCCTGAAATTACAGCAATTCGCGATGCTGATCGCGTTGCAGGCTTGTTAGAAGCAAATGGTGTTTATGATGTTAAATTATTGGTCAATCGTGTTCGAGCCGATATGATTAAAAAGAATGACATGATGTCAGTAAAAGATGTTCAAGAAATGTTGGGGATTCCTCTTTTAGGTGCCATTCCGGAAGATACTAATGTAATTATTTCAACCAATCGTGGTGAACCTTTGGTTTTAAAGAAAAAATTAACTTTATCCGGGATTGCTTTTGAAAATAGTGCCCGTCGTTTAGTTGGAAAAAAAGATTATTTGATTGATTTAACCAGTCCTTATAAAGGAGTTTTTCAGCGTGTTCAAGAATTTTTTCTTGGCTCAGAGAATTCGTAACTAAAGTAAAGCTTTGGTCGCTTCGCATTCGCAGTTCCCTCTCCCTTCCTTTCTTCCGAGGAAGGGAGAAGGAACCCAAGGCAAGCTTCTTCCTTCCCCGGACGGGATGCTCTCTCCCTTAGGCCCTCTCCGGAAGGGTCTTAAGCTTGCCTTAGGACGGAACACCGAAGGGACCAAACAAATGCTAAAATTGAGGCAGAGATTCTTCAGTAGCTCAGTGGTAGAGCGGTCGGCTGTTAACCGATTGGTCGTAGGTTCAAATCCTACCTGAAGAGATGTTCTAGTATTGGTTGCCCTTCCTCGTAATAAGGAAAAGGAAGGGCATAAGATACTCATCATGATTACTGCAAAAACCCATAGCTATGAAGTCCATTTCCTAATAAATTCACACCTAAGTAACAAATCCAAATAATAATAAAACCTACTGCTGCGACATAAGCCGCTTTTTTCCCTTCCCCCCCCCTCCCTTCCTCGGAAGGGACAGAGGCGCCTTTATTTAATCTTGTATGCAAATAGATCGCAAAGGTAAGCCATGTAATAAGTGCCCAAGTTTCTTTTGGATCCCAACTCCAATAGGAACCCCAGGCTTCATTGGCCCAAACTGCTCCTGAAATAATTCCAATTGTTAAGAGTGGAAAACCTAACCCCACTAATCGATAACTCATATTATCTAAAGATTCAGTTATCGATTTTTCTTCTGGTCCTTCCTCCCGGAGGGATTCCGGGGAGGAGGGATTCCGAGGAGGAGAAGAGACCTGGAGGGAAGGGGGGGAGGATTCACTAACTACTAAAAAAATTATTGCTATTAAAGATCCTAAAATAAGAGTTGCATAACTTAGAATCATTAAAGTTACGTGCATCATTAGCCAGTTTGATTGAAGTGCAGGGACCAGAGGGCCTGAGATTTGCATTTCTTCGGGTAAGCTAAAACTTGCAAACCCGTTAAACATTAAAGCGGCTGGCGTGGTTATCATCCCTAACCATTTAAATTGGCCCCCTCGGAATCCCTCCTTCTCGTCCCTTCCTAAGAAGGAGGAAGGAAGGGAAGAGAATGATAAATGAATAAAGGTCGTTGTCCAAGATAAAAACATTAAAGATTCATATAAATTACTTAATGGAAAATGGCCTGATTCAATCCAGCGGGCACCCAATACAGCAGCAATCAATATGTTTGACAAAATCATACTTTGATTAGCTAGAGACTTCCTGCCTCTTCCGCTTCCCTCTGGGAGGAAGTACGGGGAAGGAGGGAAGGGACCCGGTAGGGTGCCTTCGGTGCCTTCCGAGGATAAAACTTCAATTTTTTCTGATTCTGAAAAATTAAACTCAATTAAATACATTACAAATGTAAATAATAAAGCCCCAAAACCTAAATTATTGGCCCACTGTTCTATACTTAACCAAATATTGTTCATTTTCCTCCATTTCTTTCCTCCATACTAACTTGAAGAGTGTCCTTCTCCTCTCCCTTCCTCAGAAGGGATTCCTTCCGAGAGACGGGGGAGGAGGGAAGGGTTCCGAGGAAGAGGTAATCTAGAATAATTCACCATTTTTAATGGTCTATGATAAAATAAATCGTAATCAATCAAATTATACGGACGTGGCGGAATTGGTAGACGCGCTAGATTTAGGTTCTAGTAGGTTTCCTGTGAGGGTTCAAGTCCCTCTGTCCGTAATTAGTTTTCCGAAGTTTACCTTCCCTCTTCCTACGGAAGGGACTCTGGGTCCTTAACTTGCCTCTCCGACAGGGCAAAGTCTATTGGTTTTGAGTATAACTTATTTTTTTCTATTGTTTTTTTTTATTTGCATCCCCTCCTTCCTATGCTATGGGATCCAAGGAAGGGAAGGCAAGCTTCTCTTCGGAAGGGGTGAAACCCCCAAAGGAATAAGAGTCACCAATGCAGTCTAATCAATCGATTGATTAGACTGCATTGGTGGAATTGGTGGATTCTCAAAAGAAATATAGATTCTAGTTTTGTAAATAATGACCTTCACTCCTTCCTGTCCTTCCGCCGCGGAAGCGGAAGAGGGATTCGAGGAGGAGAGAAGATGCGTCAATTTAATTAATAAGCTAGACCCATACTACGTGTAGTTTCTGTACCTAAATAAACACGCACACTTAAAAAGTCTGTTGGACACGCGGCTTCACATCTTTTGCAACCGACGCAATCTTCAGTACGAGGAGCTGACGCAATTTGAGATGCTTTGCACCCATCCCAAGGTACCATTTCTAACACATCAGTAGGACATGCGCGAACACATTGTGTACAACCAATACAAGTATCATAAATTTTTACTGCATGAGACATTGTTCAATAGCTCCGAATAAATGAGAGAATTTTTAGTTGAGGTCACGTAGTGTTCCCTTTCTTCCTACCCTTCTCCATTCTCCCTTCCTCGGAAGGAAGGGCAGGGAAGAGGGTCACACCTTACCGCAGGTCGTCCTACGGTTCCTTCTCCTTTCCTCGGAAGGGCTTCCGCGGAGAGGAACCGTAGGCTATCCAGTGATAATTTAAAACTCACTATTCTTGTTTGAGGATTATATTTTTATTATATAAATTGTATTGTATCAAGAAATAAGTAGACAAGGAAGCCTCCTCCTCGGATCCCCTCCGAAGAGGCCCTTTAGGGTCCTAAGCTTTTCTCTCTGGAGGGACAGGAAGGAACACCGAAGGCAAGGTCAACTGAGTTATTGAAGTGAACTATGCATATAAATATTGGATGCTCCTTCTCCCCCTTCTTTCGGAAGGAAGGAAGAGACACCAGAAGGATCGGAAAGAAGCGGTTGAGTTAATGTGGAAAATTGTCTGTCTTTAGAGAAATCTGTTTTTTGTTGAGCTAAAGGTTTAACTATACGTTTAAGCTTAATTCGACGATCATCCAAAGGTAATTTTGGATTATAGTTTTCATGTATGATTGGATTATCAGTTCCAATTTCTGCAATAGCTAACTTGTAGAACAAGCGTGCTTCTTCCGATTGAAGTTTTAGTAGTTCTTCACCAGTCAATTTTTGACTGAAAGGTTTTTGCAAGCTTATTTGTGCATTGAGAAAATTTACTTGTAGGTTTTTAAGGGGATTAATATAATATCTTTTATAGGCAGCTTCGGGTAAATTTTCAGCTCGATGGACTTTGGCAAAAGATTCTAATTCAGCTAATTCAAGATTGCTTGTTAAGACCTGATGTTTATTTCCTTTTCGACTAAAACTAAAAAGACTTGGCTTATCCCAAAGAATCTGTTGAGAGTCAATGCTCTGAACAAAAGACTCAAAACGTTGTCTATCTGCTTTTAACCCACGGTTTGAACCTTTATTTTTGATATCTTTTAAATCAAATGAACTCTCTGCTTTGTTTGTGGAATTCAATTGAATTAAATATCTGACTCTAGGTTTTTCAACTAATTGGTTTTGGTTATATAAATTAAACCCATAATTCGGAATTGGTGAAGTTGCTTTTGCCTTTACAGGTCTAAACTTATAATTAACGTTAATATTTTTCTTAAATTTAAGAGGAATATTAGGAAAATCAAGTAAAACATCCTTATTTAAATCAATTTTATAATCTAAATGAAGTTTACGAGAGGAAAAAATTTCCGCTGGGCCATCAGCATATTGAAAAAATAATCGCCATTGATACTGAGTCAATGAAGCAAAAATTAAAATCGAACCTAATAAGCAAATAAAATTATTTGATAAGGTATAATCAAAAAGAAAAATAAAATTGAAGAAAAAAATTCATGGTTAAAATTCAAAGTGAATTCTCACCAACCGATTTATCACAGCCTATTTTGTCTTCCATGGAATCATCATTAAAAAATCCTTCTTCTTCTGCTTTTGCAGCTGCTGAAAAAGAAACAGCAGGAAAATTTAATTTTGTTCCTTTAGGTGCTGGTTCTTTATCCTTTGGAACCGGAGACGAAAGGGAATCGATAAAAGCTGTTGCCGATCCCATGGTTATTAATATGGGTCCCCATCACCCAGCAATGCATGGTGTTCTTCGGTTAATTATTACATTAGATGGTGAAAATGTTGTTGATTGTGAACCTGTATTAGGCTATCTTCATCGAAGTATGGAGAAAATAGCAGAAAATCGAAGTATTGTTCAATATCTTCCATATGTAACTCGTTGGGATTATTTAGCGACAATGTTTACAGAAGCAATAACTGTAAATGCACCAGAAAGATTATCGAACATTGAAGTGCCAAAACGTGCAAGTTATATTCGAGTAATAATGCTTGAATTAAGTAGAATTGCATCTCATTTATTATGGTTAGGGCCATTTATGGCAGATATTGGAGCTCAAACACCATTTTTTTATACATTTCGAGAACGTGAAATGATATATGATTTATTTGAATCAGCAACAGGTATGAGAATGATGCATAATTATTTTCGTATTGGTGGTGTAGCAGCAGATCTTCCATATGGCTGGATTGATAAATGTTTTGACTTTTGTGATTATTTTCTTCCAAAAATAAATGAATATGAAGAATTAATAACTAGAAATCCTATATTTTTACATCGTTTAGAAGGAATAGGGATTATAACGAAGGAAGAAGCTATAAATTGGGGATTATCGGGTCCTATGTTACGTGGATCAGGTGTAGCATGGGATTTAAGAAAAGTGGATCATTATGAATGTTATGATGAGTTTGAGTGGTCTGTTCCAGTAGAAAAAAGTGGCGATTGTTTGGCACGTTATTTCATAAGAATTCGTGAAATGAGAGAATCGACAAAAATTCTTCAACAAGCATTACGTGCAATTCCTGGGGGTCCTTTTGAAAATTTAGAAGCTCGCCGATTTAAACAAGGACCAAAATCTGAATGGCAAAGTTTTGATTATCAATTTATTGGAAAAAAACCATCACCAACTTTTAAAATGCCAAATGAAGAACATTATGTTCGAGTAGAAGCTCCAAAAGGTGAATTAGGTGTATTTTTAATAGGTGCTGATCAAATATTTCCATGGAGATGGAAAATACGACCACCTGGGTTTGTGAACGTTCAAATATTACCAACAATTGTTCAAGGTGCCAAATTAGCGGATATTATGACGATTTTAGGTAGTATTGATATCATTATGGGTGAAGTTGATCGTTAAAATACTATTTTCTTTTTTAAGCCTTCATGTCATAGTTCGAATAGTTCGATTCGTTCCTTTTTTCCTAAAAATTGAGTTTTACCAAAGGTTGATTTATATATACCTTAAGAATTTAAGTTTTTATGAAAGCAAAATCCTACAACTCTTGTTCAAGACTCAAGAATTTTTTAAAGGTACTTCACAGTACTTGTAGGAATTAATTTATGTTTTATCAATTTTGGCTCTCTTTTTAGTAATTAATTAAAAAAGAGAGTCAAAATTTTTGGATGAATCACAATGGCAACACAATTTAATCTCCAAATTAATTTTTTAGAATTTTTTATTAAGTTAGGTCTTGATTTTCAAGTAACTAAAATTATATGGTTACTTATTTGTTCTTTATCGGTTGTAATTGTAGCCGTTTTAGGCGTTTTAGTAATTGTATGGTTAGAACGAAAAATTTCTGCTGCTGCACAACAACGAATTGGTCCTGAATTCGCTGGTCCGTTAGGATTACTTCAATCATTAGCCGATGGTTTAAAATTAGTAGCAAAAGAAGAAGTTATTCCTGCAAAAGGAGATTCTTTATTATATATTTTAGGACCTACCCTTGTTCTTGTTCCAGTTATTTTAGCTTATGCTGTTGTTCCTTTTGGCAAAAATATTATTTTAACGAATATCAACTTGGGAATATTTTTTTGGATAGCAATTGCTAGTATTGCACCCATTGGATTATTAATGGCTGGTTATGCATCCAATAATAAATATTCTTTTCTTGGTGGTCTTCGAGCTACTGCTCAAGCTTTAAGTTATGAAATACCATTAGCTTTATGTATTTTATCAATTGTTTTATTATCTGATAGCTTAAATACTCAAGATATTGTTAATCAACAATCATTTTTTGGAATCCTCGGTTGGAATATTTGGCGACAACCTATTGGATTTATTATTTTTATTATTGCTGCGTTAGCAGAATGTGAACGATTACCTTTTGACCTTCCAGAAGCAGAAGAAGAATTAGTAGCTGGTTATCAAACCGAATATGGTGGTATGAAGTTCGCTTTTTTTTATCTAGCTGCTTATATTAATTTATTTGTAGCTTCTCTTTTTGTAAGTATTTTATATTTAGGTGGTTGGAATTCACCAATTCCTCTTAATTTTTTACCTCTTGATTTTATTAATTTCTCTAGTCCTGAATTACAAGTCGTTGAAGGCTTTATTGGCATTAGTTGGACTTTATTAAAAGCTTATTTTTTTGTATTTTTTACTGTTTTAACTCGTTGGACATTACCAAGAGTTCGAATTGATCAATTATTAAGTTTAGGCTGGAAATTTCTTTTACCGTTATCTTTAGGAAATTTATTAATTACCTCTGCTCTAAAATTAATCATTTCTTAATTAATACTAATATATTATTTAATTTCTTTAATCTCAATTAGATAAAAGTTTCTACTAAAAAAACTCTATGGGTTTTTGAAAAAAAATTTGTCTCTAAATAGTGATAGAAATTAAAATACTAAAAAGTAATATTTTCTTCAAAAAAAGAAAAACGCATATGTTTAAAGCTCTTCAAAGTATAAATTCTTATTCTCAAGAAGCAATTCAAGCAGCTCAATCTATTGGTCGAGGTTTTGGGGTTACTTTTAACCATATGACAAGACGCGCTGTTACTATTCATTATCCTTATGAAAAATTAATTCCTTCCGAACGTTTTCGTGGTCGTATACATTTTGAATTCGATAAATGTATTGCTTGTGAAGTCTGTGTTAGAGTTTGTCCAATTAATTTACCAGTTGTTGATTGGGTTTATCAAAAAGGTGTTAAGAAAAAACAATTGAAAAGTTATAGCATCGATTTTGGTGTTTGTATTTTTTGTGGAAATTGCGTTGAATATTGTCCTACAAATTGTTTATCAATGACAGAAGAATACGAATTATCAGTCTATGATCGACACGAATTAAATTTTGATCAAAATAGTTTAGGTCGTTTACCTACTAATACAACTATTGATTCTATGATTTCACCGATTAAAGGATTTGGTTATTTAAAGAAAGGTTGTATTGATGGACATGAAAATGATAATTTATCATTTCCTTCATCCTTGTAGGTATGTTTTGAGTAAAAAGTGAAATTATTTTTAATTTTTATTTAAAATTACTAGGTCACCAGTAGGTGACCCACTCGATACTAAATCATTGAATTTCGTTAGAAATGGGAATGAAAGTACTAAAAAGTTTTTTTTTTTAAGAATAAAGTTAACATCTAATACTTTTTATTTATTTATTTTTTCTTTTGGAGCTTACTTTAGTGTTTATTGTTGAAAAAATTCCTCAAATTCTATTTTATAGCTTAGAGATTATTATTATTTCTGCAGCTTTAGGAGTTGTTTTAATTCCAAATATCGTATACTCAGCATTTTTATTAGGAGTTGTATTAAGCGGAATAGCAGGTATTTTTATTTTATTAAATGCTGATTTTTTAGCAGCAGCACAAATATTAATTTATGTAGGTGCTATTAATATTTTAATATTATTTGCCATAATGCTAGTTAATAATCGTCTTGCTATAAAATCAGAATCAAAACCACTTTTTGTTCAATTAATTGGGGCTTTTTTAGCATTAAGTGGTTTTGGTGTTATTAGCCGAATGGTTTTTCAAACAAATTGGCCTAAACCACCTTTTATAGCTCAACCTAACACATTACCCATTATTGGTAATCACATTTTTTCTGATTATTTATTACCATTTGAAATTATCTCAATAATTTTATTAATTGGTTTAATAGGTGCTATTTTACTAGCTCGAAAAGAAAAAAAAGTTAATCTTTCATCTTTAAGTGAAAGTAATTTAAATATTATTACTAAAGCAAAAAATTTATCTTCAGAAGAAGGATTAAATTTGCTTGATCACTCATAATCATAATCATAACGTGACCAAAGGGTTACTTTTGTATTATTTGATTTTTTAAGGAACATTCAATTTTATAATAAACTTATTTTTTGTAAAAGGACTTTTTAATTTAATGTTATTAGAGAATTTTTTATTATTATCAGCAGCTTTATTTTTTATTGGCATTTATGGTGTATTAACAACACGTAATTTAGTAAGACTATTAATGTCTATTGAACTAATTTTAAATGGCGTTAACTTAAATTTAATTAGTTTTTCAAATTTTATTGATTCAAGTGAAATTAAAGGTCAAATTTTTGCTCTTTTTATTATTACTTTAGCAGCTGCAGAGTCAGCCATTGCATTATCAATTGTTTTAACAATTTATCGAAACCGAGCAACCTTAGATTTAGAAAATTTCCAATTATTAAAGTGGTAAAAATTTAAACTCGAAGAGTATCCTCCGGGAATTCATTCATTTTGGCCCTTCTTTCCAAAGCGGAGACAGGGAATATAATAAACTTTTTCACTATTTCTTAGGTAAATGAAATTATGAGTTTTCCTATTTATTCCTATGCTTGGTTAATTCCATGTTTTCCATTGCTAAGTGCTTTTATTATTTCTATTAGTTTACTTTCTTTTCGACGATCTACAAATCTTATAAGATCCTTTTTTGGTATCTTTAGCATTTTTACTATTGCAATTGCTTTTTGTTATTCAGCTGTTATTTTTTGGCAACAATGGCAAGGAGGGGAATCCTATCGCTTTTTATTTAAATGGGTTTTTAATCAAGATTTTTCATTAGATCTTGGTTTTATACTCGACCCAATGTCATCTTTGATGTTAGTGATTGTTACAAGTATTGCATTTCTAGTTATGGTCTATAGTGATACTTACATGAGTCATGATCAAGGATATGTACGATTTTTTGCTTATTTAAGTATTTTTTCAACTTCAATGCTCGGATTAGTTATTAGTCCTAATTTAGTTCAACTATATATCTTTTGGGAACTAGTTGGGATGTGTTCATATTTATTAGTCGGATTTTGGTATACGCGTCCTACTGCAGCAGACGCTGCTCAAAAAGCTTTTATAGCTAATCGAGTAGGTGATTTTGGTTTTTTACTTGGAATTTTAGGTTTTTATTGGTTAACAGGAAGTTTTGATTTTGAAGATATTTCTTTACAATTAATTACTTTAAGTCATACAGACCCCAATTCTTTTTTATTAGGAATATTATTTTCTTTATTAGTTTTAATGGGTCCTTTATCTAAATCAGCTCAATTTCCTCTTCATGTATGGCTTCCAGATGCTATGGAAGGACCCACTCCCATTTCTGCTTTAATTCATGCTGCAACCATGGTAGCAGCTGGTATTTTTCTTGTTGCTCGAATGTTTCCGATTTTTGATCAATATCCATTTATCATGCAAATTATTGCATGGATTGGTGGTTTAACAGCCGTTTTAGGGGCTACTGTTGCATTAACACAAACTGATCTAAAAAAAGGATTAGCTTATTCTACAGTTTCTCAATTAGGTTATATGATGATGGCTTTAGGTGTTGGATCACCTACTGCAAGTTTATTTCATTTAATGACCCATGCGTTTTCCAAAGCTTTACTGTTCTTAGGATCAGGTTCGGTAATTTTAGCTATGGAAGAGGTTGTTGGTTTAAATCCTACTCAAGCACAAAACATGCAATTTATGGGTGGATTAAGAAATTATATGCCTATTACTTCCTTTACATTTTTATTAGGCACTTTATCTCTTTGTGGATTTCCACCATTTGCTTGTTTTTGGTCAAAAGATCAAATTTTAGAAAATATTTTTAATTTTAATATTGGTTTATGGGTTATTGCTTGGTTAACAGCAGGTTTAACTAGTTTTTATATGTTTCGACTTTATTTTTTAACGTTTGAAGGAAAATGTCGAACCGATTTATCATTGACTAAACAGCCCAAAGAATCTCCATTCAATATTATTTTATGTTTAAGTTTATTAGCTGTTCCTACTTGTTTTATTGGATTTCTTGGAACACCATTTAATAATATATTTCAATCTTTTTTAGAAGGTACTGTTGTTGAAGGTTCTACGAATATATTGAATAATCTAGATCAATTTGCTTTATTTGCTGGAAGTTCTATTGGTATTTCCTTAATTGGATTTACATTGGCATCTTTAATGTATTCACAAAATAAACTTTTTTCTTTTCCAATTAGTTTTCAAAATCAATTATTTAATGGTTTAAATACTTTTTTTGGAAAAAAATGGTATATCGATGAATTATATAATCTTGCGTTTGTTCAAACTAGTCGCAAATTATCTATTACAATTTTAAAAATAGATCAATTATTTATTGATGCGTTTGTAAATTTAACTGCAGCAATAACATTAGCTTTTGGACAAGTTTTACGTTTTATTCAAATTGGTCAAGTTCAATTATCTTTTTTCTTTATCCTTATATCTTTCCTAATTTTTGCGTTGGTACCCATTTTATAACAATTATAAAAATATTTATCATTAATTAAGATTCTAATTAATGATAAATATTTTTATAAAAGAATTTCTGGTCGAGACCTATTACGGATGATTTTCGGAGACCTGAAACGATGTTTGGAGTATTCAGGTGGCAATAGTTATTTATACATGACGAATTTAAATTAACGAAAACTATTTATGATTGATTTTAATTTTGGTTTTGCTAATTTCTTTGATAAATATTCTATAGAATTAGCTTCTTTTCCTTGGTTAACTACTATTATTCTATTTCCCGTTCTTGCCTGTTTCTTAATTCCTTTTATTCCAGATACTAATGGGAAACAGATTCGTTGGTATGCTTTAGGTGTTTGTTTAATTGATTTTGCTTTAATTACTTTCGTTTTTGGTTTATATTATGACTTTAGTTCATCTGAACTTCAATTAGTTGATAATTTTGCTTGGATTCCACAGTTTCAAATGAATTGGTCACTTGGGGTTGATGGATTATCTATGCCTTTAATCTTATTAACTGGTTTTGTTACCACTTTAGCTACTTTAGGTGCATGGCCAATAACAAAAAACCCTAAACTTTTTTATGCTTTAATGCTGTTAATGTATAGTGGTCAAATTGGTGTATTTACTTCTCAAAATATTTTAATGTTTTTCTTTATGTGGGAACTAGAATTACTTCCTATTTATTTTTTAATGTTAATATGGGGGGGAAAAAAACGTTTATATGCTTCTACTAAATTTATATTATATACAGCTTTAGCGTCATTATTTATTTTAGTTGGTGGCATGACTTTAGCTTTTTATGGTGATTTTATTACGTTTGATTTATCCGAATTACGTGAGAAAATATATCCGTCAAATTTGCAATTATTGGTTTATGTGGGTTTTTTATTTGCTTTTGGAACAAAATTAGCTGCTTTTCCATTTCATACATGGTTACCAGATACTCATGGTGAAGCACATTCAACCACATGTATGTTATTAGCAGGCATTCTTTTAAAAATGGGTGGGTATTCCTTAATTCGTTTTAATTTGCAACTTCTTCCTGAAGCACACCACTTTTTTGCTCCTTTTTTAATTATTTTAGGTGCTCTAAATATTATTTATGCTGCTTTAACAGCTTTTGCTCAACGAAATTTAAAAAGAAAAATTGCTTATTCATCTGTTTCTCATATGGGTTTTGTATTAATTGGAATAGCTTCTTTTACTTCGTCAGGTTTAAGTGGTGCAATGTTACAAATGATTTCCCATGGTTTAATAGGAGCTAGTTTGTTTTTCTTAACTGGTTTAACTTATGATAGAGTTCAAACATTACACTTAGAAGATTTAGGCGGATTAGCGAAATCGATGCCTAAAATTTTTGCTATGTTTACCGTTGTGTCTTTGGCTTCTTTAGCTCTGCCCGGTTTAAGTGGATTTGTGGCTGAACTTATGATTTTCTTAGGTTTTGTAACTAGTTCAGCATATTCTCCTTTATTTAAAGCTATTTTAACGTTTTTTGAAGCTTTTGGCATTTTACTGACTCCGTTATATTTATTATCTATGTTACGTCAAGTTTTTTATGGTTTTCAAGAAGTTCCAGTAGGAAATAAATTATCTTTTGAAACGCAATTAGCATTTGAAAAAGATGTTTCACCTAAGGGTATTTCCTTACCTAAAGGAAAATTTCTTCAATTTGTAGATACACGTATTTTTATTGATGCAGGACCTCGTGAAATTTTTATTTTAACTGCTTTAGTTCTTCCAATGGTAGGAATTGGTCTATATCCTCAATTTTGTTTAAACATGTATAGTTCAACAATTGATAATATTATTTATCAATTTTCACATAGAATTGTTTAAAATAAAATGTTTCAATAGAGATAGATATAATTCTTTTATACTTATCTCTATTTGATTCATGATTCATTTTTTTCTATAATAATTATTAGTTTATAAATTATTAATTGGATTCTATTGAAAGTACCTATTATTAGGTCTCTTTTCCATCTAATAAAATATTTTTTTTTTACATTATTTTTAATATATAATTTTTAAAAGTTTTAATAAGGTTTTTAAACTCATGGCTGTACCTAAAAAAAGAACATCTAAGGCGAAAAAAAATATTCGCAAAAGTGTATGGAAACATCAGGCTTCTTATCAAGCATTAAAAGCTTTGTCATTAGCACGCTCTGTATTAACAGGGAATTCTCAAAGTTTTATTTATTCTGAATCACGTGCAACAAATAGTTCTTCTACTCCCGAAACTCCTTAAATTATGTAATTTTCTTTTTAGTTACAAGTTTTTATTTATAGCTTTTTTTATTTTTACAACATTTTTTCTTCGTAAATTTAATTTAGTAAAAAAAGGTTATTGATAGCCTTTTTTCTTTTCTAATCAAAATTTATTAATTGAAAGTCCTAAAAAGATAATTTATATATTTTTGTTTCTTAAATTTTAAGAAACAAAACTATATAAATTATCTTGGATTGAGGAACAATCTTTTATGTATCTTCCTTCTCATGCTATTTTTCAAGATTCTCATTTATTTTTAACACCTTCATCTAATTTTATAGATATTTTTTTGTTAGCTATTTTGAATGGATTATTTTTTAGTATTTCACTTTCTCCACCTTTATTAATTGCTTTTAGAACGTTAGTTTTTCAAGGTGTACCAGCTGGAATAGCTTCATATCTTGGTATTGGATTAGGTCAAATTCTTTTTTTATTGATTATTTATTCAGGTTTTACTTCATTAATTGATTTCTGGTATTCATTTGAACCTTTTCTTTTTATTCTAGGTTCTGGAATTAGTTTTGTTTTATTACTATATTTTTATAATCAAAGTCTTTATTTAGATACATCTCGACAAAAAATTAAATCAAATGATATTTCCAATTTATTTAAAATTGGTGCTATTCAATTTCTTTTAATTCTTTGTAATCCATCAGTATCTGCTTTTCATTTAGTATCTTTTCCAATTAATCAATCAAGTTTTAGTACGTTATTTTTTATCTTGTTTTTTATTAGTTTTCTGTTAATTACTTTTGTTTTTCATTATTGTCTTCTTTATGCTTTAGAACAATTAAGTAAATTTGCTACTTATGTGCCCGTAAAAGGAAGTATTTTTGAAACTAAAGCACCTTTTTCAAATAGAGTAAATAATTTTATTTGCTTATTAGGTTCGATTTTAATTTTTGCTTCATTGACTCAGTATCAATGGCGATTATTTT
>Ga0316224_1001408_pt1 | contig 26489 bp, 26 predicted proteins | sample TBH18013metaG_FD_206254 | JGI IMG/M metagenome (GOLD analysis project Ga0316224, IMG submission 206254) | Freshwater microbial communities from Trout Bog Lake, Wisconsin, USA - TBH18013 | ecosystem: Environmental > Aquatic > Freshwater > Lake > Hypolimnion/Profundal zone | place: USA: Wisconsin... | reverse complement strand
AAATTGTGTTTATTTTCTTATTAACTTTTTATCTATAATATATATAAATTAAAATATACAATGTATTCAATTGATATTATTAAATCATGTATTAATCTTTATATAAAATTTAAAAAAACTAATATTATTGGAAAAAAAAGAATTTATTTTATTAAATCAGTTTTTATGGTCCATATTAACACTTTATATAATTGGATTAATAAATATTATAATTCAGAAACTAATACTTTTGATTCTTGACTATTGATACTTTCTCATTATAATAATTTATCTTTGGATACAATATTAAAGTATAAGTTTGACTAGGTTGTTTTAATTTTATTTTGCAATGGTTTTTTATTTTCCAATTGTTTTTTATTTTTCAATTGTTTTTTATGTTTCTCTTGTTCTTTATTTTCCAATTGTTCTTTATTTTCCAATTGTTCTTTATTTTCCAATTGTTCTAATATTTTTTCCAATATTTGTTCCAATACTAAATTATGTTGTCCAATAGTATTTAATATTATTGTATGTGATGATAATAAATACATTTTATATTATTATCATATTATGATTATATTGTTTTTTTGACTATTTATCAATTTTTTCAAGATCATAAAAAAATTGAAAAATAAATAGTATGAAAATTAAATTAATTCACAATATAATAATATATTAAATTTATACACTATAAAATGGAGGCTATTCAACAAGAACAACAACAAGCACAATATGAAACATATAATTTTTCTGCTGATACATCTAATGTGATGAGTATATTGGTTAATAGTATTTACACTAATAAAGATATTTTTTTGAGAGAACTTATTTCTAATGGTTCTGATGCAATTAATAAGGCTTGTTTGACCAATAATCAATACAAACTTAATAATGAGATAAAAATATCATATGACAAAGAACAATGCCAAATAATTATCCAAGACACCGGTTGTGGAATTACAAAACAAGAATTAATGAATAAATTAGGATGTATTGGTACTTCTGGAACTAAACAATTTATGGAAGCTTTCTCACAAAGCAAAGACAAGTTAATTGGACAATTTGGTGTTGGATTTTATTCTGTATATTTGGTTTCAGACAAAATTCAAATTATTACAAAACCTATTCAAGAGAACAAAATTTGGGAATGGATTTCTAATTCAGAATCATCTTATTCAATTAGAGAACTTGAATATTATTCAGATAAAAATTTTACAAGAGGAACCAAAATAATTTTAACTCTTAAACCAGATGCACATAAATATTTAGAACAAGATAATTTGATTGAGATTATTAAAACTCATAGTTCTTATATAGAATATCCTATAATGTTTGAAACCCAAACCCAAACCCAAACCCAAACCCAAACCAATACTAATAACACAGATTCTGATGGATTAGAATGTAAATATGAATATGCATGGGAAAAAATGAATTGGATACCTTTATGGACTAAACAAAAATCAACAATAATAGAACAAGATTATGTGGATTTTTACTTACATAATATTCAAGATAATTTGGATCAAGTTATTAAGGAACCTCCTCTAATATATAAACATTTTTCAGTAGAAGGATCAGTAAATTTTACGGGATTACTTTATATTCCTGCAAAAGCCCCATTCAATTTATTTGAACCGACAAAACGTGGTCAAAGTTTAAAGTTATATACAAAAAATGTATTAATTACCGCCGATCATAAAGACATGTATCCTAAATGGATGGAATTTGTTAAAGGTAATGTGGATACATCAGATATAGAATTAAATGTATCAAGACAAACAGTTCAAAATACTTCAAAACTACAAAAGATTTATAATCAATTGGTAAAAAAAGTTATAGAAATGATTGAGGATCTTGTAAAAGATGATAATAAATATTTACAATTTTATAAGGAATTTTCTTGTTCAATTAAAAATGGTATTCATGAAGAATTTTCTCGTGAATCAAGTAATGGGGAAGCAAATTGTTCAGATAAAATGATTGGAAATGGTTTTGCGAAACGCATGTTAAAGTTATTAAGATTTAATACTTCACGTGGAAGATTTATTGGATTTGATGAATATGTTAGTTCAATGGGACCAAATCAAAAAGCAATTTATTATATTGCTGGAGATAAAAAAGAGGCTTTAGAATTATCTCCCTTTATGGATAAATTAAAATCTCTAGATTTAGAGGTATTGTATTTTGAGGAACCAATTGATGAATATATCAAAGGATTTTTGACCGAATACAAAATTAATGAATTTGGTGATTGTGAAATTGTTGGAATTCATGATAGAGGATTTGAAAGATTTAAAGAACCAGATTTATCAGATACTAAAACAAAGGTATTTGTTGATGTATCCAGAGACAAATTGTTAATTTCATCATGTTCTAATGATATTGGAACAACTCAAGGTACTGAGTTATGTGTTAAATTATCCCAATTATATGAAAGTATTGGAATTAAATTTTTTGAAGTTAAATTAGATGAAAAATTTACTTCTGTACCAGCAATTATTGTTAATCATGTTCATTTGTCTGCACAATTAGAAAAACTTTTGAATAATAGTGCAGCTACCAAACGTAATGAACAATATAAACCAATGTTTGAACGCAAAGATATGTTGATTTCTAATTCTAATCAGGTTTCTCAGTATATGTATCAGAAATTATGTGTGGAAAATGTTCCAATCAATGATCCTGATATTGTAGACAAAGCAAATTTAATATACACTTGTGCTTTAATTGCTGGTGGATATGAACCTGATAATGCTTTTAAATTTGTTAAAAAAGTCAATCAATTATTATGTGCATCATTTTAGTTTAATTTGACGAAAAATTCAATTAATTTATATAACAATAAATCTTATTTTTTGACTATCAAATAGTAAAAGTATTTCTTATAAACTAATTATATTGTTTTTTTGTATTGATTTGTGAGTAAATAAAATAAGATAAGATAAGATAAGATAAGATAAGATAAGATAAGATAAGATAAGATAAGATAAGATAAGATAAGATAAGATAAGATAAGATAAGATAAGATAAGATAAGATAAGATAAGATAAGATAAGATTTGGGATTTTTCTCAAAATTCTTATTTTATGAACTCAAACTTTATTATTTAATATATACTAAATAATGAAAAAATTGAAATTTTAAATATTTGGAATCCTTAATCATTAATTTTAATAATATAGCTCCTTAAATTAAACTTAAGAAGCTCTCAAAAAATGTACACCATTAACCCCAACAACCTTAACATGAATCGTGGATTAAGAAGAAATTATTATCATCACATGCAAAAAGGTAAATCAGGAGAACAAATACCAACTGGTATCATGATACCAGTTTGTATTATTGGGAGAGGTAATGAAGCCGATAAACTAATGAATCTTCCATTCAAACCGAAAGATTCGTTATCACATCCAGGTGTAAATGGATATTTGTCACATAATCGGGAATTGATTATCGCAATCAGATTTTCTGGACTTAACAATAAAGGTGAACATCCAAATATTAATCGTTTCAAAACATCAAATATTGATATGTTTATTAGTCCATTATACTCGGAATTTGCGGATTGGATAAAAAATAAACACACTTATGAAATTTTGTCAACTGTACCAGAAGAATTTAAAATATTAGCTGATAATATTTATAGTGAATTTGGTACTTTTGCAGAAGCAATTATTGAGTTGATTCCACGAGGACGAGATTTTGGTATTTCAATTGCTAACATTTACAATGAAGGTGAAGTTTTTACATGTCCTTGTTCGTTAGATTATAGTGATGAGGATATTGTTGTATTCTAAATTTTATTTTTTTAATAATGGTATTAAAAAAATAAATTTTTTATATAGTCATAAAATAATAATGTGTTTTATTTATTAGAATATTGTTTTATATAAAAAAAATGAAATTAAAAATATCTGGTTCAATTAACTAATTCAATTAACTAATTCAATTATAAATTCGTTAAAGATGTTTTCTAAAAATGAACAAATATATGATTTATGTAGACAAAAAAAAGGTATTATTAAGTATTTAAGAGATGATGAATATGAAAGAAATCAAAGAAAATATAATATTTATCATTATTCAGTAGATTATGTGGATGGTAGTTTCAATACATATGTTAATGAAAAAGACTTGATCCATATCACTGAGACAAATGATATTTGTCAAATCTCTCAAATCTCTCAAATCTCTCAAAACTCTTCAGATTTTGAAGAGTTTGAAGAGTTTGAAGAGTTTGAAGAGTTTGAAGAGTTTGAAGAGTTTGAAGAGTTGAAATGTCCAACAAATAACCCTAATAATAACTTTATACAAGGTTATTTATCTAAAGGACAACGATTTATTTGTAAATATTCCAACAAATCCGGAACAATTGTTAGCTTAAGAGATGATGAATATGAAAAAAAACAAAGATTATCAAATCCTTTCCATTATTATTATCATGTGAATTTTGATGATGGAACATTTGAAACTTATATGTATGAACAAAACATGTTATTGATTTAATTTTTTTATAACCAAACGAAAAAGTAAATAAATAAATAATTAACATATTTCTTTGAATATTATAGAATATATATCAAACAATCCTCCAATATATTTTTCTTCATCAAATATCCAAAATATATTTTTTTTTGGTTTTTTTACTAAATCATTATTTATAATTGTTTTAATAATTTCGTTTAATTCCATATCTGTATACATATTTACTGAAACATAAATACCATGATAATTTGAAATTACTAATTTTTCAATGAAAAAATCCAATTCCTTATTTTTTTCACCAATTATAAAATAAAATTTATCAGATTCAAATTTATCTTCATTATCATTATCAAATCCAAAAAATTTAATTTGATTTTCTTGGAAAAAATCATGATGTTTAGAAATTAATTCAAATTGATTTGATTTTTTTTCAGCAAATTGATTTGATTTTTTTTCAGCAAATTGATATTTATTTTTTATAGAATTTTTATTTGAAAAAATATTAGAATAACAATTTATATTGGAACAATAAAAAATTAAAACTATGTAAAAATATAATAAATAGATTTTTGGTATCATTGTAGTATATTTGGTATTTGGTATTTGGTACTTGGTCATATTCATATGATAATGTGTTTATGTATTTATGTATTTATGTATTTATGTGTTAATGTGATAAAATATTATCATACAGAATAATTTTCAACTTTTATTAAATTAATTGTATTATCAATAAAATCAATTAGCATATACATGTCCGGACATCCCAGCTATTATTCTTAAAATATTATAATTTACTGCATATATGTTTCCAAACTTTTTCTCTTCTAAATCAATATTTATTAAATTACGTTCTGTATGATCAATTATATCGGAAGAATATGATTCTTCATTCTCATATAAAAAATTTTTTAAATTGGTCCTGACTATTTGATTATAGATGCATTCAGTAAATTTTAATTCTAATGACTTGGACCAATTTACTAATTGTCCAATTATATTAACCGGATCAATTTTATATGTTATATCTAAAAAAACTTCTTCACATCCAACCAAGCTTATGTGGGTAAAATTATCCAAACCTAATATTTGGAAACCTTGTTTAATTTTTTTAAATTCTAATTCCCATAATATTGATCTATAACTATTTATAATTTCTTTATTTTTTGTTCTGGTTCTTATTTTTATATCAGATATAGTGGTTGTATTGTTATCACATAATATGGAAACATTTGTCAAACCATCATATAATTTGTATTGATTCAATAAACTTGTACTTGTATATTGGTATAATTCTATATCGTAGATACCTTGGTCTAATTCTATTTTCTTAGTTTCAGATATTATTTTGTATTTGAGATTGGGATTGGGATTAGGATTAGGATTGGGATTAGGATTAGGATTGGGATTAGGATTAGGATTGGGATTAGGATTAGGATTAGGATTAGGATTAGGATTAGGATTGGGATTGTATGGTTTGGTTGATTGTTCCATATAATGAGTCTTAAGATATTCTAAAGTTTTATCAGAAAAACATTTTTCTGATCCTGGTATCCAGTTATTTTCCGAATCTAAATAAGAAATATTCAAATGTAATATATTGTTTTTAATTGGGTTATCATTATTGTCAAATTTATTATTATTGTCAAATTTATTATTATTGTCAAATTTATCATTATTGTCAAATTTATTATTATTGTCAAATTTATTATTATTGTCAAATTTATTATTATTGTCAAATTTATTATTATTGTCAAATTTATTATTATTGTCAAATTTATTATTATTGTCAAATTTATTATCATTGTTAAATTTATTATTATTGTCTAATTTATTATCATCATTATTTAATTTGTAAGCAAAAATTTTTTTATTCGTTTCAATATATTTATCAAGCTCTGAATTTATAATCGCCAAATTCATATTATGATTACTTACTATTTATAAATCCATAAATATTTAAATAAATAAGTTTATTTATTTAGAGCATTGCGTATTTTAAATGCCAGTTTTATAAATTTTGAGTTTTCTATGTTTTTATGATTTTTTACTTTCTTTTTTGTTATCCTTATAACTTTTTTATTATCCTTATAACTTTTTTATTATCCTTATAACTTTTTTATTCAAATATAATAATATAGTTATAACAATTATTTAAAATTATTTTATTTTCCTATACACAAAAAATTGAAATTTATAATCATTGTATTGAGAAATAATAATAAAATATAATCCATATAAAATTTGAAAGTTTTAAATAGTTTTAAACTAACAATGTCACAAAAATTAGATTGCAACACTATATTTGATTTTGTAGAAAATGATTCAGAAAAACAAATGCTACAATCAGCATATGATGCAATTACATTTGTTGATGGGTGGGATTTTATGAAAACATATAGAACTGATAGTTTTATGTTTGAATCTAATATTCCTGATAAACTAAAACAAATAAATGATAAAATTCAAGAATTATACTCAGGTCATTCAGGTGCATCATATGGATGTGTTATGAGATGTATGGAGTCAATCGGAAAATTAGGTTTAGATGAATTTAAAAAAAAATATTTGAATTGTTAAATATTTTTTTAATTAAATTTTTTTATAATTCAAATATTTTTTTTTAATTGTAAAAAAATTGATTTTAATATGGAATGTTATGTTATTATTATTTCCCAATACAATAAATCAAAATGAGTAATTATTTGAATAATTTAAAGTGGTTTTTTAACTATGCAAATACAATTGAGTTCAAATCTGAGTCTGAGTCTGGGTCTGAAATGGAATATGAATCTGAATCGGCATCTGAATCGGAATATGAGTCGGAATCTGAATCTGAATCTGAATCGACATCTGACCCAGACAATGAATATGATAAAATTGTTGAAAATTATATAGAAAGTAAAAACACTCAAATTGATTCTGAACAATTAATTATGGATCAACAAGATGAAGATATTCTTAAAAAAATTAAAGATAATTACTCTGAATATCTAAATAATGATATTCATTTCATTAAGGATTTTGAAACTGAAATATGGGAATATAAAATAAAATCAAACATTATTATATTGGATGAAAAAATTAAAAAATTAGAAAATAAAGTTGATAATTTGATTTCAACTTTAATTTCTGAAAGAATTATGTTTTATTACTGTACAAATATAATGATTGGGATTTGTATTGGAAGAATTGGCTTTATTTTAATGAAAAAAAATTAATTAGTTAAATTTTTAAATATATTTTCTTTAATATTATTTATTTTTATAATGAACCCAATGTATAAATTAACATGTTAATTTATCAATATGAATATTTACAGATTCTATTTGTTCTGCTAAAATCATTAACAAAATACAATCCAATTTATTTTGTTAGAAGATAATATATTTTTATTTTTATCCATATTAAAATAATTTAATAATAACAAACCTTTTATAGAATTATATAATTCATTACAAAGAGAAGATAACACAGTATCATCAATATATAATATCAATATAAAATTATAATCTAAATCAATTATTTTTTACATAAATTAAGTGCAGTAGTTATTGTATTTGTTTTTATTGTATTTGTTTTTATTGTATTTGTTTTTATTGTATTTGTTTTTATTGTATTTGTTTTTATTGTATTTGTTTTTATTGTATTTGTTTTATTGGTAAATTCATTTACAATATTTGCTATTATAATTTTTTATATTTATATTGTATAATATGAACTTGGATAAATATTTTCCATTTGAATTGAATGAAAATAATATAAATAAATTAATTAAAGATAAAAGTCCTAATTTTTTATATAATCAATCAATATTACAAAATTTTTTAGCTAAAGATAAAAATAAAAATAAATATGAATTAGAATTGGGTGATGAAATCAAATTAACATGGGATTTTGAATTATTGGAAAAACAAGTAAAACAAATAGTATCACCACATATATATAATTGGTATGTGCAAGATACAACAGCAGGAAATAGTACTTTAAAAAGTGTAAATAATTTTTCTAATTATGAATTGATGCCAAATTATTTAAATCCAGATAAATCGATAAAATTTGATAAGGAATTAAAATTATATTCAAAAAGTTTAGGAATAACAACATTAAAAGTAAAAAATCCAATATTCACTGCTCCATATGGTTGTGCAAGTATATATTCTGATAAATCAGATGATTTATATGTGAGTTGTGCAAGTGTAAAAAATAATATATCACATTCAATTCCAGCATTAACAAAATACAATATTGAACAAATTCAAAATTCAATTAAAAATGATTTATCTGATGGTGTATTTTCAATGTATCAAATATATTTAACAAATGATGATGAAATTAATATTTCAATTATTGAAAGAGCAAAATGTTCAGGAATTTCTGTATTAATTTTAACTATAGATGCAGGTGCTACTCATGGTGGCATTAAAATGATTAAAAATTCTTCTGATATTACTTTTTGTTCAGAAATTTCAGGAAATATATTATCAGATCCAGTATTTAATAAAAAATGTTATGAACAATTTAAATGTATTGGTACACAAGATTTAAATGTTATTAAAAAAATTAGAGAATTACTAAAATCAAATGATAATATGGAATTAAAATATGATCAGAATATTGCGTTTAATTTAGCTAGAATGATACAAATTGAAGGAATGGGAAAGCAAAATAATTGTAAAGACAAATCAAATCCAATGTATACGTGGTCAATACATCGGATAGTAAATATCGCCCATGAAAAAACAATATTATCAAAATATTCATTAGATAATGCAGAAAATTTTAAACCATTACCAATTGTTATTAAGGGAATATTGACAATTTCTAATGCTACAGATGCAATAGATGCTGATGCAGATGGAATTTATATATCAAATCATGGAGGAAGATTTTTATATAATTCAGTTATACCATTAGATATATTACCTGAGATAAAACAATTTGTTAAAAATATAAATAAAGATATTGGAGTATGGTATGATGGAGGTATAAGAAATGGTAATGAAATTTTAATGGCTTTAGCAAAAGGAGCAGAATATGTAGGAATAGGAAGACCTATTATATATGCTTGTGTTCTTCAAGGAGAATCTGGTGTTAGTGCAATAATTAAACAATTATTATTTTTTTTGGAACAACAATCTTTGTTATGTGGAATTAATAATTTTGAAAACTATGAAATATTATCTAGGATTATCCAACCCAGCAAACAAGTTGAAAATAAATACTTATCCAAATATTTAAAATATAAAACAAAATATTTAAAAAAAAATGACAACTAAGTTATTTTTTATAAATATTCTGTAATATCTACACATGGATATTCTATATAATCTTTATTATTTTGACCAAGTCTTTTTCTAGGTAAAGTATCTAAACAAACTCTATCATATTTAATGAAAAAATCATCTACTTCAATAATTCCATCTATTAGATCAAGTTCATTTAAAATATCAAATTCTAATTCAATACTTGTTTTTTGATATAGAATTGTAGGAATAATTGTAAAATTATCAATTCCTAATATCTTATATCCGGTAAAATTTGAGTCAAATTCTAAATCAAATATATTCGTTTCAATTTGATTTGGAACCATAATACTTTCAGTTAATAAATTTACATTTTTAAGTAAATATTTTGAACTATCACATAAAAATTGTATATTTGTTAATCCATCAAAACCTCCATAATAAATTACCATAGAAACTTTATATTTATAAAAATTATTTGTTTTTCCATAGACCATTATATCTGATAATGGTCTTTTTAATGTGTCTGATATCATAACATAATATTTTAAATCTTGTTGATCATTTTGATATTTTTTTTCGAACATAATTTTAACTAATTTAGTACATGAGTATTGATCAAATTCATTATCAATATCATCAACCCAATTATTATTTGTATCTAAATAATTTATATTTAATCCAAAATAATATTTTGATTCATCAGAATTATTATAATGTGCAAATATTCTATGATGATTAACAAAAAAATCATCATTTATGTTTGACAAATTTTTATTTAACATTCTCGTTATTCCTAACATTCCACCAATAAATAGTAATTTATTTTCATTTGGTAAAATTTCATTAATTCCGCAATTCCAATCCATTTGAAATGGTTGTAGGTCAATTTGTAATTGTGGAAGGATTTGTGATAATGTATAGTCAAAACACACATAATAATTAATTAATTTTGATTTTAATTTCGGATTGATATTGTAAATTATCATTGTTAATTCATGATAAATATTATAAGAAAAAGGAATTTCAGAACAAATAAAAATATTTTCTTTTGATTTTAATTTATTTTTAAATATGGAACATGAATGAACCATTATTTCGTATTCAAATTCGTCCAATAAATCCGACAATAAATTTTCTTCATCCAATAACAAAAATTGAACATTTGTAATATTGAATTGTGAAAATTTTGGTTTATGTATTAAAATATCATAGTTACCATGGATATTTTTTATTATTTGTTTAGATATTAAATATTTTTCATTTTGCATAAGTTTAATAAGTCCAATATAAAAATCAAATATTTAAATTATTTGATTTTACAAGACTAATTATTAAACAACCACAATATTTATGTATTATTCATCACTTTTATTATCAATATATAGGTAAAAAAAAATGAATAATTATGTCAATAATCTAAAATTTATTGTATATTATAATTATAATATATAATTAAATATGGGAAATTGTATAAAAAGACTTGGAATAAGTCCAATAGAAAATACTGAAGATTATATGTATTTTAATATTTGTAATTATGTGAATAAATACAATAAAAATCAATTATTTAATCCATCAAATTTATTAAATCCATCAAATCTATCAAATCCATCAAATACATCAAATACATCAAATCCATATATACCATTTTATAGAGAATTTAAAATAAATAAAAATGAATATGTTATTTTAACTATAAAAATTATAATAAATTGTTTAACAAATTATTCAACAAGTTTATGGGTAATGAAAATTGGAGACAAAAGTTTCAATATTTATAAAATTAAATACCATAGTTCTGAAAACGATATTAATGAAATTGTAAATGAATTTATAGATTTATTAATTGAACGAATTATTCATTAATAATTATATTTAATTTGTGTATTTAATTACTATAATAACTAACTAAACAATTTTATTAGTTTAGTATTAAACTAAATTATATTTGTATAGATACAGCATCATTAATAAATTTAGTTATTAAAAAAAATTCATTAGAATATTTAAATAATGTAGAAAATTATGAAAAAGAATTATAGGTAAACACTTCAATTTAAAACAAAAAGAATTCAAAAGAAAAGGTCAATATAAATAAAAACACAAAAAAGTCAGTTTTAGTTGTCGCTATCAATACAAATCAAAATTTACACAGTCTTTGAAAGAAGCAAACCTTAAAGATTTATTTTGTCTCATTTTAAATCTTTAAGGAGTGGAATGTAAACACTATTCACAAAAATTATTTAGAAAATTAAAGTTTAATATTTATACAAATACTCAAAAATCCGAAAGTAAAATGATTAAAAATTTTGCAAATAAATTTGGAAGTCCTGAAAAATGCACTATAATATTAGGTGATTATGATAAATAGAAGGATAAGAAAAATATTTAGAAATCATAAATATAAAGTGTTTATGATAAATGAATTTAGGACATCAAAATTATGTAATGTATGTGAATCCAAATGTGAATCCAAATGTTGAATCCAAATATTGAATCCAAATGTGAATCCAAATGTGAATCCAAATGTGAATCCAAATGTGAATCTAAATGTGAATCCAAATGTTGAATCCAAATGTGAATCTAAATGTGAATCCAAATGTGAATCCAAATGTGAATCCAAATGTGAATCTAAATGTGAATCCAAATGTGATACATTTTTGACTCTCTTTTCAAAAATCCAAAACATAAAGATAAAAAAACAAATAAACAGAAAATTATTGAAGTTTTGGGGATTAACCTTGTGTTAAAACAAGAATTCTAGTCTAATCCACAATCGATATAAAAATTCTGCCTTAAATAATAACTAAATCAATATTTGAAGAAAAATGAAGACCTGGAAAATATTGTAGAGAAATAAAAAATAAATAACTTTATTCTAGCTTAACGCTTAACATTTAAAATTCTTTAGCTTTGTTCTAAAGAATTTTAAATGTTAATCCATGTATTATACTTATTTTTATTGTTTGTTTTTATATACTATTTTTCAAATACAGATATTTAATTATTAAACAAGCCTATAGGAGATACTTCCTTATTTGACATATATTAAATAAAAATTGAAAAATTCAATATATTGGTCAATATGTTAGATTAAAAATACTTTTATTATAAACATGACAACTAATAATAATTCATTAACTACCAAAACCAAAACCAAAACAAACAAATATTCTCAAGTATCCCAGTCAGATGATACAGATATCACAGACAATACAGAATTTTTTGATTTGAAACTTGGAATTGAACAAGTTCCAGTAACTGAGACAAAACTAAAACAAATTTCTATGGGTGCACTTTGCTATAAAATGTTTAAAAAAAACATGAAAAAAATATTTGTCTTTAATATGGGATTAAATATTTTATTATGTTCTATTATGATACCAACATTATTCAAATTATCCAATGATTATTTCGTTTCAAATGACAATTCTATTGGGTATGGGATTTTGTGTGTTTGTATGGGCATTTGTTGTCAAATCATATCAACAATCCATACAAATTTCATTATTGAACCATATAAGCGTGAATTTATTGGAAAAGTTCATTGTGATTTGGAAGAAGAAGTTAATAAAAAAATTCTTCAAATAAATTGGAATAAATTAAGAGAATTAAATAAAAATGATTTAGACAGAAAAAAAGATGCAGCTAAATTCTATTTATTAGGATTAATTAATGGTTTAATCAATACATTTATTAGTTTATTTTCATTTTTTGGTTATACATTTTGGGTAGGTTTGATAAGTCCAATTTCATTAGTAGTTTATATTGGTTTGTTGACATTGTTAATAATTTATTACCCATACAAAAATTATAAAAATTCAAATAATCTAAATAAATTATGGGCTAATTATTGGAATAAACAAACGGGATTATTTACAAATATCATTCATTTAAAAGGACATAAAATATTAAAAGAAATGAAAAACAGTATTTGTGCGATAGAAAATCAACGAGACAATGATAAAAAATCAGATTCTGAATTGATTGATTCAATAAGTGTTATTTTCAATTTAGGATTTATAATCAATTGTTTATTGGTATATTATTTCACAAACACAAATTTAACTACTTCTAACATTATTATCTATATCCAATATTCTTGTTTAATGAGAAATTCAGTTTCTATGTGTATTGGTGTATATACTCAATATTCTGATTCACAAAGAGAATATAAAAAGTTAGAAGAGATTATTGATAGTTCTGATAAAAGAAATGAAATAGATCAAATTAATAATTATTCTAATATAACAATAAAATCTTTAGAATATATCTATCCTCAAGATTCATCAGAATCTAACAAACCATTTAAATTGATTTTAGATTCAAAAACAAAATTATTTTTTAAATTGGGTCAAAATGTTAAATTGGAAGGTGATTCAGGACATGGTAAATCTACTTTTTCAGATATTTTTAATGGAATCATTCCACATAGTGAATACAACTGTGATATTTATCTTGATTTTGATAACAATGTTATAGGATTTGATGTACTAACTCAATCTAGATATTATAATGAACAAACAGAATCAATATGTTGGAAACCATCAGTATATGAGATTATTACCGGAAAAACTCTTGAATATGATGATCAATACAATTTGTTAACTGATAATATTGATTCCCAATGTGAAAATACTGTTTGGGAAGCTTTGACTATTTGTTCTTGTTTAGATTTTCTTAAAAGAGATAATGTCACTAATAAACTCAAATGGATCCATACAAAAAATATTGGTATGAGTGGTGGTCAAAAAGGACGTGTCTGTTTGGCTAGAACTGTTTATAGAATAATGACTTGGAAACCAAAAATTGTTACATTAGATGAAGTTGATAAGTCTATTCAATCTGAAATGGTTGTAAAAATAATGTCAAATATATTGGATTATACACGAGCAAATAATATTTTAACATTTGCTATTTGTCACAACCCTGATGTTAAAAATTTGAATAAATACGATCAAGTTATTTGGTTTACTGATGGAATTATTACTCAAGGATAATGGTTCAAGGATAATGGTTCAAGGATAATGGTTCAAGGATAATGGTTCAAGGATATAATTCTAGTTTTTATAAAATCCAATCCAATCCAATCCAATCCAATCTAATCTAATCTAATCAAAATTCTTACTCCAATACCCCCAATACAAATTTTTTATATAGGTCTAATAATAATATCATAAAAATATAATGGCAAATACTTCGTTAGGTGGTGTTTCTAATTCTGGGTCTCGTGTCTTTACAAATGCAAAAAGTACGATTTCTTTAATAAATTATGGTAAAATAATTGGTTCAGTTGATAATTATCAATTTGCTCAAGCAACTGTGTATGCAAATTCTCAACCAACACAAACTGTAAATCTTCCAATAACTAATAATACAATATGTAAAGATGTTTATGGAGGATGTTATAGACCAAATATTATATGGTAAATAAAAAATATTTGAATAAATACATTTATTCAATTAACATCAATATGTATCCAATATAATTTTTTCACACCCATAAAATTTTTATAATATAGAATTAATTTATATAAATTAATTAAAATGGCTAGAACTTCATCTGGAGCTGTATCGAATTCTGCTGCTAAACAATTTAGTAATTGTCAAGGAAGAATAACTAATGACAATTACAATAGAGTTATTGCTTCTGCTAATGTATATGATATTTTATCTTCACTAAATGCTCAAAAAAAACAACCTGTTAATAAATATCCTAATTTACAACCTAAATCTACAAATCAAGTCATTTTGGATTTTGGACTATACAAATTTTAAATTTATTAAAAATCAAACAAAATAAAACAAATATTATTTTCATTATTATTGCAATAAAATAAGATTTTTTCTTAATCTTATTTTATAATTATAAAAAAGTTGATATTAGTATTTAAAATATATATGTAATATGTATAATATTGGAATGTTCGATGAATATAATTTTAAACCGGATGAAATAATTATATTTAAAAAAATTAAGTCATATTATGAAGAATCACAATATCAAAAATACATAAAAATAATAAAAAATAATAAAAATAATATTAAATACATTGATATTCATAAAGCATCAATTAATAAAATAGAAAACATTCCACCTAATTTAGAAATATTAAATTGTTCAAATAATGAAATAAAAAATATCGATTTGTTACCATGTACTTTGATTAAAATTGATTGTTCAAAAAATAGATTATCGAACCTAGATAATCTTCCACCTAATTTAGAAATATTAAATTGTTCATCTAATCTATTGGACAAAATAGATAATTTACCGATCGGTTTAAAAATATTATTATGTTCATATAATCAATTGAAAGAATTGAACTTTTTACCGGAAAGTTTAATCAAGTTAGATTGTTCTCAAAATAATTTAATAAAATTAGACAATCTTCCAATGGGATTGATCGAATTAACTTGTTGTTCAAATAAAATAGAAATTTTAGCATGTTTGCCAACTTTTCTTACAATATTAAATTGTCAACATAATAATTTGTCTTTACTTCAAAATCTTCCCAAATATCTAAAAGAATTATATTGTTCTTCAAATCATCTAACTATGATTAATTTACCCAATGAATTAGAAGCATTAAATTGTTCATCAAATCAACTTACAGAATTAACGAATTTACCTGGGGGGATGAAAATATTAAATTATTCATTTAATAAAATAAACACAATAACTTTACCAGATGGATTAAAAAATATTAGAGGAATTGGACAAAAATTATATTCTAATGACTTTGATATATAAAACATAGCACATTTAAATAAAAAAAATAAATTTGTATTTTGTTAAGTAGTCTGTGATTTTAACTATTTATTTTTTTGTATAACATGAATATAAAATTAAAAAAAACACAATCGTAAGATTGATTGTATTAGAATACTCAGAATACTTTGAATAATAATTTATATAATTAAACAAGAAAAAAAAAAGATAAAAAAAAAATAAAAAAAAATACGATAAAATTAAATAAACCAAAATAAACCAAAATAAACCAAAATAAACCAAAATAAATCAAAATAAACCAAAATAAAAACAAAACAAAATAATAAAACAAAACTAGTTAATTTGATCAAATCAAATTAATTAAATCAATCAAAAATCCAACTTAAATCAGCACCTTTTTCTACATATCCAATTTGTTCATTATTCAGTAATTGAATAATATCTTCATCAGATTTATCAAAAGCAGCACTATTTATAATTATTTTTGATTTTATTCCATTATCAATAAGTGATTTTATCATATCAATACCATTTAACACAGGCATTTGTATATCAGCAATAATTAGTTTACAATCCACCATTAATGCTATTTCTTTTCCATACATTCCATTAGATGCTAAAATAAATTGATATGAATCTATAACAATTGTAATTATCCCATGGTTTTGCCATTCATCGCTTGTTAAAACAGGAAAGTTATTGTAATGATAATCTTTTTCAATTCGTTTTATAATTTTTAAACATAATATTTTTAAATTTAATAAAACATCATCAACCATTAGTATAGTTTTTTTATTATTTTTGTTCATTGATGAAATTAATTTTACTTGATTTAAATTTAATGAAAATATTTCAAATTCATTATTACCTAAAATAGATAACAAAAAATTAGTATTATTTACATTACTACATATATCAATCGAACCACCGTAATTTTTCCATTGGATACCCATATCCAATAATTCTTTCCCAATGAAAAAATTATTATCTATTATAACAGATTGATTTTGTAAATTTTGGTCGAAAAAATTTACAAAATTAATAGTGTTATTTTTACGTCTATTGTCAGTAATTTGTATTAGTATTTTTTTTTGGTCTGTATTTGGTGTATTGGGTATGTTTGTATTGGATGTATTTGGTGTATTGGATGTATTTGGTGTATTGGATATGTTTGTATTGGGTATGTTTGTATTGGATGTATTTGGTGTATTGAATGTATTTGGTGTATTGGATATGTTTGTATTGGATGTATTGGTATTTTCATAAACTATTATATTTATTTCAGTTGCATTTGAATCTATTGAATTTTTTACAATATAAAATACAATATCCCAAAGAATATCATTGTAATAAATATTTATTACCAATGATGTTAATATTTCAAATGTAAATTGAATTTTTGGAAATGTGCATATTAAAATATTTATATATTTATAAAATTCTAAATATAATTTTATTGTTTGGCTTGATTTACTTTTTTTAATTATTTCAGGTGATTGTATTTTTTTTGTATTTGAACATAAATTTATTGCTTCACTAAGTAACTCTTTTAATACAACAATTTGTTCTGAATTATTGTAAGATATATTAGTTAATTGATTAGATGTATTGGTTAATGTTTCAATTTGTTTTAAATTATTATAATATGTTATTTCAATTTCATTTGTTATATTTTGTGCACCTTTTAAAATTGCCCTTAAATCATGTGTGTAATTTACAGTCCTAACTTCTGATTTTTCTGATAAACATATATTAGTAAAAATAACATCAAATATATATATATTATTAAAACGAGATTTAATACTAACACTAATATTAACATTATGAATTTTTTTATTATTAGGATTAATTATATCAAAATGATTTGTCATTGTACCATTAATAAATTTATTCCAATATATTGATTTATCCCCATTTAATATTAAATTAGATATTATTTTATCATGAATATTTCTAAATGATTCAGGTAATAACAAATTTAGATCAATTGAATCAACATCTGAACCAATTAGTTTTTCTTTTTTTTGTCCGATGATATTTTTTAATAAAACAGAAAGTTTATTAGTTTTTGAATTTATTTTACATTCAAGTATACATTTAAAATCATATTCAGTATTTATTTTTTTAGTATAAAATTTTTTTAATGGTAAAATCATGATTATTTTTTTATATTCTACTATTTATTTATATTTTTAATTTTTATATATATTTTTTTTTGTAAATTAAAAATTTTATAAATGTATAGGCGATAAAACAGGTTCAAGTGATGGTATTGGATTTGGATTTGGATTTGGATTTGGATTTGGATTTGGATTTGGATTTAGATTCGGTATTGGATTTGGATTTGGATTTGGATTTGGATTTGGATTTGGATTTGGATTTGGATTTAGATTCGGTATTGGATTTGGATTTGGATTTGGATTTGGATTTGGATTTGGATTTGGATTTGGATTTGGATTTGGATTTAGATTCGGTATTGGATTTGGATTTGGATTTGGATTTGGATTTGGATTTGGATTTGGATTTGGATTTGGATTTAGATTCGGTATTGGATTTGGATTTGGATTTGGATTTGGATTTGGATTTGGATTTGGATTTGGATTTAGATTCGGTATTGGATTTGGATTTGGATTTGGATTTGGATTTTGATTCGGATTTTGATTTGGATTTGGATTTGGATTTGGATTTGGATTTAGATTTGGATTTGGATTTAGATTCGGTATTGGATTTGGATTTGGATTTGGTATTGGTATTGGTATTGGTGCTGGTATATTTGGCATTTGTATATTTCCGACAGTATTATTAATATTTTCAATATCAGCGAATTCAGACTCATCAATATAATTATTATTTTTAATGTTTTGAATATTAATAAGTAAATTTTTAATTATATTACTATTAATTTTTTCGTATACAATAATTAGTGAAGCAAATATATTTAATCCAATACCTGTCCAAATTAATGTTTGATTATTATATCCAGAACCGAGCATAGTCGTTATAATTCCAACAGATTGAATAAAATAAAAAAGAAAAATTAAAAATACATTAAAATTATTAAGACAACGGCGTCTATACAAAAAAGCTCGTAAATCATTAATTTTATTATTGTTAAATATATTTTGTATTTGTTTTGATATAGGTATTTGTATTTGTTTTGATATTATTTGTATATTTGAATTCATTATGTAATTATTTTATATAAAAATTTCAAACACCTTGGTAAAAAATTTTTATATAAAAAAGTATAGTTATAAAATTTTTATTTTATAGCAGAGACACTTTTAAATGACACGATTTATAAAAATTCAGTTTTTATAAATCTTTGGTTTTCTAACATATCTTGATTTTGATAATTCAATATCTTTCTTATTTTTTTCTAATGATGACTTAAAATAATTTATATATGATTCTTTTAATATTTTCATGTATTAAAATTTATATTGAACAATAAATTTAATATTATATTTTTATCATATGATTGATGTATTTTTCCAATTATCATAATCAAATTTTCAATAATTGGTTTGCATTGAAAATTTCCAAAATTTATCGGATTTTTAACTACATCTTTAATATTTGGGATAATATTTAGATTATCGAATTTACATGATTTATTATTTAGCAAATAACGTATATAATATGGAATGTTAGAATTATTCATTATGTATTGTTTATTTTAACATTTTCATTTAATGAAATAAATATTTTATGTGGTAAAGAAGATTTAATATCAATTATATTTGATAAATTTTTATTTGTTATGTCTTGTTCTGAATTTTTATTTGGGTTTGAATTTATTTTTTTGAATTTATTTTTTTGAATTTATTTTTTTTTTTAATTTATTTTTTATCAGTTTTAAAATTTAAATATTATTTTAATTCAAAAAAAAAAATAAATTAAAAAAAAAAAATATTTTTAGGCTTGAAAAGAAATTTTTAAACAAACCAACTCTCTCTCAAGACTAGTAAAAAATTGAAAAGTAAATAAGGATAATAAAAAGTCGTAAAAAATACAAAATAACCGAAAAATAATTAATTTTAACCCAAAAATATTTAAATTTAACCGAAATTTAACCCAAAAATATTATTTTTAACCGAAATTTAACCCAAAAATATTATTTTTAACCAAAATTTAACCCAAAAATATTATTTTTAACCCAAAAATATTATTTTTAACCCAAAAATATTATTTTAACCCAAATTTAACCCATCCAATATATAAATTATTTTTTTAAATAAATCAAAAAAAAATATATAAGTCTAATATATAATGGTAGAATATAATTGTGATAAATGTGGAAAAAGATTTGGTCAAAAATCTCATTGGGTGAGGCATACACAAAATAAAAAATTTTCTTGTATTAAAAAAGATAAAAATAATGCAAATTCAAAAACTATTGGAGCCATTTGTGGAGCCATTGGAGCCGTTGGAGCCATTGTTGGAGCCGTTGGAGCCATTATTGGAGCCGTTGGAGCCAATGAACCTTTTGAACAAAATGAATCAAATGATTCGGATAATTCAAATGAATCAAATGAATTGGATGAATTGGATGAACAGAATGAATTGGATGAACAGAATGAACAGAATGAACAGAATGAACAGAATGAACAGAATGAACAGAATGAACAGAATGAACAGAATGAACAGAATGAATTGAATAAATTAAATAAATTTGATGAATCTAACGGACCAACTGAATTTGATGGACCAACTGAATTTGATGGACCAACTGAATTTGATGGACCAACTGAATTTGATGGACTAATTGAATTTGATGGACCAACCAAATTTGATGGACCAACTGAATTTGATAGACCAATTGAATTTGATGGACCAATTGAATTTGATAGACCAACTGAAATTATTAAACCAATTAAATCTGATAAACCAAATAAAAATATATCTGATAAAAATGAACTAAAACATATTAGAGATAAACAAAATATAAGTTGTCGTTTTTGTTTAAAACAATTCCTATATACAAAAAATCTTAAAAAACACATTAGAGAAGAAAGATGTGAAGTTTTGAGATTACATAATCAACAAAAAGAAAACATATTTATTAATTTACTTGAGGAAGAAAAAATTGTCAATCAAGCTAAAAAAGAAATCAATGAATTATCCAAACTTGAAAAAGAAACATCATATGATGAAAAACAACATTGTATAAAAACAAATCAAGTTGATTTTTTAATAAAACAAATGAAATTATTAAATGACAAATTGGAAGAACAAAAAAAAGAATCTGAAAAACAAAAAAAAGAAACCGAAAAAAAATTAAAATCAATGATAGAAAAACATATTGAGTTAGAAAAAAATAATATTGAATTAAAAAAAACAAATGAAAAATTACAAACAAAAATGAATAAAATAGTTAACAAAAACAAAATTACTAATACCAATACCAATACCAATACAAATACTAATACAAATAATAATAATAATAACAATATAACCAACACAGTAATAAATAATCCAACTATTAAATTAGTTAATTTTGGATCAGAAGATTTATCTAAAATATCACCTAATGTTTTTATTGAAACTATTAAATCACAAGGAGCTGGTTTATATAATAAAGCAATTGAGGGTATACATTTTAATAAAGAACATCCAGAAAATCAAAATATTTATATATCTGATATAAATAGAGGTAAAGTAATGATCTATAGAGATGAAAAATGGTTTTTGGATAACTGGGATAATATTTTTCCAATTCTTTTAGAAAAAGTAATCCAATTTGGCTATGATAAAAATGAGTTTTTATCAGATTGTGGATGTAAATTTGGAGGTAAATCTTTTAATAAACAAATGATAAAAAATGGAATGAGATGGTATAAATTACTTGATAATGATGAATCAGATATTGAATATTTTGAATTGGATCCCGACGATAGACCTCATTTGGATCAATCAACATATAATGATTATTTAGAAATGTATAATTTTAGAAAATCGCATCCAAAAAAAGAAACAGAAACCAATATAAAAAATAAAGTAAAATTAAATATGTATAATAAAAGAGATATTTCAATAAATAATTATAAACAAATTGAAATAAATGCAAAAAATAATATATTGATTGAATAAAATCCAATAATTATCCCAGCAAATAATAAAATAAAATAAATTATTATAATATAATGGGTAAAAAAATATTTGAAGGAGTTTGGGTTGGTCATGGTAAAGTTTATTATACAACATTATATCCAAATATGGAAAATAAAATTGATGAAGTACGCGAGCATATTCAATTAGAAATAAAAAAAATTACAGATCAAATTTATTTTATCAGTATTATACGTGATATTCCATTAAAAAATATTATTTTTAACTGTGTTTGTACACAATCAACAGAAAATAAATTATTATTACAAAGTTCAACATCAGGATTAAATAATTTTTATTTTATTAAAGAAGAATGTGGAGAAATTTTACATGTTAATTGGACAACACCCAATATAAACAATGTTTGTCAAAGTGCTGTGATTGAATTTTATAGAATTTAATTCAATCCAATCCAATCCAATCCAATCCAATCCAATCCAATCCAATCCAATTCAATCCAATCCAATCCAATCCAATCCAATCCAAATTTATAGAGTAATTTTTAAGATGTCGGGAACAATGTTTATAATAATAAAATCTTATTTCATGACAAAATATTAGATTTTATAGTTATAAAAAAAATTTGAATTCTTTATATTTACTATTGAATGGGATACAAAGTGGATAAATTTTATCAAAATTATTATATGTTAAGTTTTCAAGAACAATTGATTCTTGAATATTTGTTATTTTTGAATCAACCTTAAAAATAATTGGAATAATTTCAGTTGAGATTTTTCCAAATAATAAATTCAATTTAACCAAATCTAAATTATAAATATTTCCTAATTTATTGATAATTATATTTTCATTTGTTAAAAAATTGTTTTTTAAGTTGTATTGGGGAATATCCAAGTTAATATTTTCCAAATACGATTTTGATTTAATATTTGTTATTTTAACTGTAAATTTATTTAACTCATATATTTTTTTTAATTCAAAACTTGCTTTTGTGATATTTTTATTTGAACCTGTTAAATTTATAATCCATTTATTATTTATCATTTTATATATGTTCGTGTTGGTTTTCATGTTTTTTGTTATTATATTGGTTATTTGGTTATTGGTTTTTTTGTTATTGGTTATTTGTTAAAATAAAAAAAAAATCAATTTTTATTCAATATTTAATTTTTATATTGGAATAGATCTAAAATCGATATTTTAGATTTAATATGTACTTTTAATATGTACTTTTAATATGTACTTTTAATATGTACTTTTAATATGTACTTTTTATATGTACTTTTTATACTGAATAAATAAAAAAATTGTTTCTATACTAAACGTACAATGACAATATGAGCTGAAACATATGATGTTCCTCTAGCATTTTGTGTAATTGTTAAAGTTGTTGAATTTCCAGCAGGATTTTGTATTTGCAATATACTATTTATACTTGTTGTATGAACTAAGATCATTTTAACTATTTGAGATGTTCCTATTGATCTACCTACTACATAATTGGCTATAACAGCATTGGCTATAACAGTATTAGCTATAACAGCATTGGCTATAACAGTATTAGCTATAACAGCATTATTTAAATTTATTTGAAGTTATTTGTAATATTCAAACCAATAAATTCACCCAAATTTAGAAATTGAACATAACCACTTGTAGCAATACTTTTGTTGAATTATCTTCCAGACATTAAAGCATAAAAATCAGCAACAAATAATATAAAATTCGATTGATTTAGTAACACATTTTGGTCCAGTATATTAAATTGATCCAGTATTATATGTTGGACCTTAAATTCCTATTTGTCATATTGATCATATTGGACCTGTATAATCAATTGGATCTTGGTTACCACGATGACAACAATGATCACTATGATCACTATAATCACTATGATCACAATGAACACAATGATTACAATGAACACAACGAACACAATGAACACAATGACAATTATGACTCTGTTTTTCTCTACATTTATATTTGTTGTATTTTTTTCAGATGAACAATAAATGCATGAAAAAAATTGAAAAAAATTGAAAAATGTATTTGTTGGTTGGGCTAATAAAAATAATAAGTATTATTGATATAATTACTTACACATAATTATATTTAACATTGTTTTATTACTTGAATAATGATCTCTACTGTAACAAGTCCAAGTCCAAGTCCAAGTCCAAGTCCAAGTCCAAGTCCAAGTCCAAGTCCAAGTCATTTTAAACCCATTTGTTCAGAACTATCTAGTCCTGAACAAATAGAATTAAATGACAAAGCATTTTCATTGGTTTATGATATATATAATGGTAAAAATTTTTTACCAGAAAACATGATTCATTTTAAATCATTACATACACCCAAACAATTAGACAAAATGTTAAAAGTTGTGAAAATGTTTATTATTATGATTGAAATATTAAGATACCGTAAATTTTCAAATCAACAAGACAAACAACAGTTCAAAGGTAAATACAATCATGCACTAAACAAGTTGACTGGTATAGTAGCTATAGAGTCTCCTTTAAATAATTTGTTGTTTGTGAATGAACAATTAAAGTATGTAATTAAGTCAGAACCCAAACAAAAAAGTCGTATTGATTTTAATTCACCTTATGGTGATAAAGTTGGTGAGGGAAAGTTTCTTTTACATACTGAAGGAATTGAAAAAATAGGAGGAGGAAGAACTGAATTTGATTCTCCAAAAGAATGTCTTGAATGTTTGAGTGCAAATATGCAAGAATGTGGTAAATATTCAGATTTGATAGTAGGTAATGGTCATTGTTCTTATGGAGAGTTTAAGTTCAAACCAAGTTTACAAAAATTTGGTTTGGTTATTCCTTTTCCCGGAACTCCTGGTTATAGCATTAAATCTGATTCATCAAAACTCAAACATATTTTGTGTGATGGATGTCCTCCAAAAGTAGACAAAAATAGCAAAAAAGCCATAGAAGAAACAGATCCTTTGTTTGAATGTTTATATCCTCACTATGCAGAGTTCTTGCGTTTGGTACGAGTTCAAATTCACCAGATATTACGTAACTCACACAATAATCCTGCTTGTGAACTAACATGTATTTCTTGTTGTAGATTAGAACCTGTATGTACTGAACAGATATTTTGTTTGAAACAAAGACAAGGTATCCCAAAATTGGTTATTTGTGGGGAATGTGGGATGGATTTATGTGCAGGTGGATGTGGAAAAATTTATCATGGTGATGGTCCATGTGATATTTCTTTTGATGAAGCATCTCAATATTACATTAGGAACAATACAAAAATGTGTCCAAATTCATCATGTAGTGTTCCAGTTGAAAAAAATGAAGGATGTAATCACATGACATGTACAATTTGTAGAACAGAGTTTTGTTGGATTTGTAATATGGAAATACCAAAAGATGAATATGGACATTATAGAACTGAGTTACATTTTTCTCCCGGACAAACAGGTATTGGACAAACAAGAGGATGTTCCCAGTATGTTTAAGTTGTTTAAAGTTATTTTTTTATTTTCTTTTATAAAGGAACATTAAAAATTAAGGTAAGTATTATAATAAATTAATTATAATAAAAATTTAATTAAATATTAAATTTTTATTATTTTTTATCTTTATTTATTAAAAAAATTGAAATATAAAATATTTGAATGACGTTAAATATTTATTTAAATTGTAGTAGAGTGATGCCTATTACTTAAAAAAATAAATAAGATTATATTTGTCTCAAGTATTGTCTAGTCGGATTATCAACCCGATTATAAAATTTATATTATTATTAATTTAATATAAATTTATATTGGGATAGTAGTAGAATGATGATTACTACTTAAAAAAAATAAGATTATATGTGTCTCAAGTGTTGTCTAGTCAGGATTATCAACCTGATTATAAAATAAATTATATTGGATGAATTAAACAAAAGAGTTTAATTTATGAAAATTATAAATTTATATTGGGATAGTAGTAGAATGATAA
>Ga0316224_1001405_pt1 | contig 26531 bp, 34 predicted proteins | sample TBH18013metaG_FD_206254 | JGI IMG/M metagenome (GOLD analysis project Ga0316224, IMG submission 206254) | Freshwater microbial communities from Trout Bog Lake, Wisconsin, USA - TBH18013 | ecosystem: Environmental > Aquatic > Freshwater > Lake > Hypolimnion/Profundal zone | place: USA: Wisconsin... | reverse complement strand
TTTGGCTGACGAGGCTTACGACACAGTGGAGGGCCTGGTTGGAATGCCGGAAAATAGAAGCCGTGATCCCGCCCAAAGCGAATCGATTGGCTGCGATTATTGGCCATATCAGGGGCGTCAGGTCGTCGAATGCCTGTTCGGCAAGCCCTACCGAAGAATTGCCACGCGATATGAGAAAAGCCATCAATGACATGGGCATGCCGTCATTTGCCCCGGTATGGCTACGCTGAAACCTCAGCCGAACCTGGCGCACATGGCAAATACCCCCCTGACAATCAAACGATTGCATCGTATGGAAATTTATTCGCAATTATCGTCATACTGTTAAAAATTTTGTGCTGTCATTCCGAATAATACCCACTTAAAATGACAAGCCAGAACAGACTGCATGTACCTGCTTATTTTTGTATCAACGAACTGATAGCCAGCGGCAAATTCGGCTGCGGTCAAGACAGACAGATTGAGCTGGAAGCCATTTTTTATGCGGGTATGAAAACCACATGTTTGAAACCGCACTAAGTTCCGATCAAATCATTACCGGGCAGCCAGATGGATCGGTTCGCCTGACAGCCACGCTAGCTGACACGCCGCAATTTGTCTGGTGATTGCCGGGACTGGGCGACAGCGTCGAAATTCTCAAGCCTGAAGAACTACAGCTCACGATGAAGGAGACCATAACAAAAATGCACAAATGCTATCAATTTGGCAAGACAACGACTAATGACCTGGCGTGCCTGTTGCCCGGGGCAGTTTCATGGATAGCGGAACAGTCAACTCTCATTACTCGCATCGGACTGCCGTTGAATGATGTACAAACAGCTATTGCGCACAGCGTGGGTGTCGCACATCCTGAGAAGATACGGTTACTGGAAGCCGGTGCATTTCCGCTGCCTGACGATATAGAATTAAGAAAAACCGCACAAAAGAGCGGACTACTATCAGCCAACATGGCAGGACTGACGGCAGGTTACGGGATTTATATTCGAACAGGTCAGACAACGCTCCGTCTGCTCTCACATGAATTCCGGCATGTGTATCAATACGAACAGGCGGGTTCCATTGCTAACTTTCTGTCAGTTTATCTTGAGCAGATTCTGACTCTCGGCTATCAGCATGCACCACTGGAGATTGACGCCCGTGCACATGAAATATTAGAGTGCTAACTTGCCACTCTCATCATTTTTGCCAATATCAGCAGTGACTCAGCTTCATTTTGCTGACAATCATCTCGCCAAGAAGCCATATTCTTCATTATCGTACAGCAATCTCGTCAAATTACCAAGGGTAGCAGCAGTATTGAGGTGCTCAGTACCCGGCGTCCTTTCACGGATTGCAAGCACACTCCAATACAGCAACATAGCACCTTCACTGTCATCCTTTTTTCAAGCAATGATGGTTGCATCTTTGTGCGCCAAGCCACATCGCAACACAGGATTTAAGACTTTAGCCGCCCTTTTTCAAAACATCTCGCTGCCCTCCTCCTTCATGAGCAAAAATGCATCAATCAGGCGGGTTAACACTTCAGCCTCATTGCCATTGGGCAGACCCAGAAAATGCGCCACCCGTTTCACTTTACCGGGATTGATCCAGTTTCGTTCCGGTATTTGAGCCGTATTATCTGCTGCGACAACGATATTTTCGGCAATATCAGTCACGGCCAAAGGAGTTGCTGCATCGCGCTTTTTGCGCCGTCCACCTTCCTCAAATAGCGCGTTATCTACCGTCTTCTTGGTGAGATTTTCTCCATCAGGCATTTGTTCCAGCTGGCCAATCAAATAATCTGCCTTTGCATTATTTTTTCGCGACAACTTTTCCAATTGAATCGCGGTTCCGGCACTGGCGATTCTGCCTGAATCCAGCAGCGCTGAAATCTTGGGTGATAAATTGACCGATGCCGCAGCCGTGGCTTGTTTAAGCCAGGCGTGTGTTCCGCCAAAGTGTTCCGCCGCCGCTTCCTGATTCTCAAAACGTTCAGAAATAGTCTGGATGGCGTTAGCCATCTCGCGCGGTTCCAGGGCGGCGCGCACGCCCTGCCCCATATTTTCGGCAACCTGCACGTCCATCACCTCGGATATATGACAAGTACGGATCATCGCGGGTACTGACGGCTCACCGGCCAGAACGGCTGCACGCCAGCGGCGCTCACCGACAATGATGATATGACGTCCGGAGAGATTGGCAGGTTGTACGACCAGAGGATGGATAACGCCTATTTTTCGGATTGAATTAACCAGATTTTTAAGCGCGGCTTCATCAATGTTCTGACGCAGACTCGCCGAATCCGGCTCGACCAGGGCAATGTCGATCATTGCAAATTGTGCGGATGTTACTTTGAAGCTCATGAATACTCCGAATAGGGAAAGTGATCGTGCAGAAAAAACAGGGCTACTGAACCTGTCGGGTGCAGATTATAGGCTGATGCACAATATTATTATGAATCGCTGACACCCTTGACCTCGACATCGCGATTATTAAGCCTGATTACATCCCATGCTCTGTTCATTGCCCCGACAGCACAAATTTTTCGCTTAACCGCGTGTCATTTTCACCAGACACAACACCGTCTCCCAGTTTCTTACTTTCAGACGCTCACTCCAGCTCGGATCTGTCACCAACTTTTCATAACGGGAGACACACGATGGACAATCACTCGCGTTTTGCCTGATCCGGGTCCTGCAAGAATCAAATGATTGCTGTCAGTCTTGTCGGACACTAAAAACTGCTGCAAAGGGTGTTTCAGGTCATCGACAATTCTATGCAGCGACTCACCGGTAGTTGCCAGCTCAAGCAACTCGCGGCGCGTGGCAAAATACCGCTTGATGAACTCAGTCTTGCTCCAGCGGAAATAGACGGCGATAAATGCCATCGCATCGCCCAGTTTCTCAAGCCCTAAACGCGCATATTCCTGCATCACATGAATCTGAAAATTGCGCTCATGGTAATATTCCTCGCGCTCCAACAACCGTGCACGCTCCAGCCAAGAAACCGCTGTTTTAACCCGGATTCCGGCGTCCCTGCCCTCAGCATCAATTTCAGAATGCTGATCTTCATCGGCCAGGATTTCCTTGGCCGTGATCACGATGGTATTGTTTTTCGCCCTGTTACTTCTCTTGCGCAGCGAACGCAAAATTTCGCTGATGTCCCGTCGACTCAGTATGCAGCGTGAATAACCGCCCTCACGTCGGGCTTATCCACCCCCATACCAAAAGCATTGGTGGCGACAATGACGCGCAACGCCCCGCTGATAAAATCCTGCTGCACAAGACAATGCGCCTCATCAAATACCCAGGTGCCAATTTCACGATAACGAATTGCCTCAATAAAGCTCTTGTTGCGCAACTGCTCTGGCGATACCAATAAAATCCCAAACGCGGATCAGGCTATTCAGGGACTCGGTGCAGGCGTCCGTGACCCTGTGGTCGAAGTAATTCAGAATCCACGGTTGCCAGTTGGTGAAAGCCCGGATCAGGTCCGAGAAGTGCGGCCTGATTTCTGGCGGCACGCTTTTGCTCCAAGCATCATAGCGAGTCCAAGCGTCCTCTTTGCTGGTGGATGCCTCATAGACCGCAGTGCAGAGAAGAGTTCCATGTTTTTCCTTGTGCCCACAATGTAACCCGGTTCCATTCTAAGACTGAAAATAACAGGCGTAAAAAAAGCCCATAAACTTATGAGCTTTTTTTACTTATTGGCGGAGTGGACGGGATTCGAACCCGCGACCCCCGGCGTGACAGGCCGGTATTCTAACCAACTGAACTACCACTCCTTAAACTTGCTTCTTGAACCTTGCTACTGTCTTTCTGGTGGGTGCTGACGGGTTCGAACCGCCGACAATCGCCTTGTAAGGGCGGTGCTCTACCAACTGAGCTAAGCACCCGTAACTGCAAGCCCTAAGGCTTTACTTCTGTATTGGCTGCCTGTTCCGGCAACTTCAACTTAATTTTTGCATTCTTTTTTGCATCAGCCATATAGGCCTGAAACAATGCATCACCTGTCATCTTACGCAACTGCTGCACATAACCAACACGCTTCAATTCATCCGGCTTATCCGCACTTTTAACTGCATCAATACGAACAATGGTATATCCGCTCTGAGGCGCTTCTACACCGATATACTGGGGCAACTTAGCACTATCAGCCTGAAACACTTTGCGCATCATTTCGCCATCGAGTCCGTCATGTTTTGCATGAGAGACCGTCTGAGCAGCCGACCAATCCAGAGCAACTTTACTACCCTGCTGCGTTTGACCGAGCAGCATTGTACCCTGTTTTACTGCCATGTCCAGTGCTTTTTTATGTAATATTTTTTCTTTGATCAAATTGCTCACCTCAGCCAGCGGACGAACAGCTGCCGGCTTGTGCTCCAGCATGCGTGCAGCGACAAGCGTATTGGGTGCAATTTCAACGGCGGCTGTATTGCGATGATTTTTGATTACATCATCGCTGAACAATGCCTGCTGCATTTTGGCAGTCCAGATACCATCAGCAGACATTCCTTTCGCAAGCCATGCGCTTTGCTCAACCTTAACCCCCGCCAATGTCGCCGCAGGCTGCAAGGTGTCGCTTTGCTCGTAGACAGTATTGCTGAACTTGTCTGCCAGCTCCGCAAAAGCATCAGCGGCCTTCTGCTGACGCAGCTTATCCATGATTGTCGCACTCACCTGAGTAAAAGGTGTCGTTTCCGATGGCTTAATCGCGGTCAACTTGATGATGTGATAACCAAAAGCAGACTTCACCAGACCGCTGATCTCGCCGGTTTTTAATTCAAAAACGGCGTCATCAAACGGTTTAACCATCATGCCACGACTGAAAAGGCCTAAATCGCCCCCTTTTACCGCAGACCCCGTATCTTGAGAATTCTTTTTAGCCAATTCAGCAAAGTTTTCCGGATGCAGCCTGACTTCTTTTAGCAATTGTTCGGCTTTAGCTTTAGCCGCATCCTGCTCGCTCTGAGTTGCTGTCGCTGCAATTGTCAATAAGATATGTGATGCCTGACGTTGCTCGGTAGTGGCAAATTCAGACGTATGCGCATCATAATATTTGCGCACATCATCTGCTGTAACATCCGCTTTTGCCATCAGATCCGTGATTGAAAATTTCACATATTCAACTTTTAGCTGTTCGGGCACCTGAAATTCTTTTTGATGATGCTCATAATCGTTTTTAATTTCTGCATCATCAACTTTTACCTGAGCGATAAAGGATAACAATGAAATTTGCGCCGTGCTAATCACGCGTTGCTGTTCATTGAGCGCGATAATATTGTCCGTCGCCCCTTGCGATGCATAACCATTTTGCATATACGCATCGCGCAGTTGCTGCCCGGTCAAATCATCTCTGACGCGCATCTCAAACATCAGTGGTGACATGTGTTGGTTCGATAACGCACTGGTGTAACGAGCCTTATCAAACTTGCCATCTACCTTAAAAGCGTCGATACCTGAAATTACTTGCGCAATCTGCTCATCTGTCACTGTCAGGCCAGCCGTTTTTGCACGCTCGATTAACAAACGCTGTTCAATCAGACTATCCAGCACGGCACGTTTCATTTCCGGCTTATCCAATAAGGCGGGATCAAAATTCGCCCCCATCGCCTGGCGCATTTTCTCCTGTTGCTGCCCGATGGCGGTTTCAAATTCCTGCTTGGAAATTTTTTCTCCGTCGACGGTTGCCGGCGCATCCGTATCACCCGAATGACGGTAAGAATCCACACCAAAGAACGCAAAAGGCAAAATAATCAACATCAAAACTATCTGCACCAATCTTCTTTTTTCATGAACAAAATCAAACATAGCAACCCCGGCAGAAATTTATAAATTACAGATATGAAAAAAGGCGAACTTACGTTCGCCTGAATTAGACGTAGTGAACGGCACTCCCGACAATACAGGTTAATTCCTGTCAGCCGACCTCACTGAACCAATCAACCATACAGCCCGACGATGCTTGAATTATAACTTATCCTGAGAAAACATGACGATGCTATTTATTCAATCGAATTGACCGATGCCGTGTCAGCGTGTTGCAAAGCAGTGCTTATTGAAAATCAACCAAAAATGCCTGACTTTTGCTATAATCGCGCCGATTTTGCGGACAAACAGAATCAATATTCAAACACTGCTGGAGTAGCTCAGTCGGTAGAGCAACGCACTCGTAACGCGTAGGCCGGAGGTTCGATTCCTCTCTCCAGCACCATTTAGTAGTTTTAAAAAGTCCTGCACTGTCCTTCTAGCCCTTCTGGTTGCATCACTGGCTCTGCTGGTGAAAACACAAAATTTGCGACTGATATCACAAACTTTGCTGGTTACATATCACTGCTGCAATCAACGAGACTTGCGTCAACATCGTGTGGGGAGGTGTTTGTATTGGCACAGTGAGATACTACTGAGATAAGCCGGGATAAACCGCTACAAGCCAATACCAGCAAGGGATGCAGGCCGGTAGATAGGAAAAATTAGCCACAAATGATTTGACACAGAAAACAAGCAGAAAAGAACAAATACCGCACAGATTTGCGCGAGATTTGGAACAGAACAGACAGGTAATAGTCAGCAAATAAGCAGAACTCTTCCTCGCATACCGAAATTCACTCCAGCAGCAACCCCACCAATACCCCAGAGCGTTAACCCAGGATTTTAGGCCGCGAGTTTAACGAACTGGAGAACCCGCGCCTTGGTATTAACAGGATCGGCCATCATGTCATAGACGCCCAGGATCAGTTCAGCCTTACGGGCTGCAGGCATGTTGCGCCCGGCAGTGTGGGGAGGTGTTCGTATTGGCACAGTGAGATGCTACTGAGATAAGCTGGGACTAATCGAGACAAGCCAATACCAGCAAGGGATACAAGCCAGTAAACGGAAAAAATTTGCCAAAATCATTTGGCACAGAAAATAAGCAGAAAAGAACAAAAACCGCACAGATTTGCACGAGATTTGGAACAGAGTAAACAGCGTTTAATCAGCAGATGGACAAGTTATAACGGTAGAGGATGCCGAAACGTTAAAATCATAGAAATTAGCAAACATGCGCTGCCGCCAATTCATATGAACAACATAGCCCAAATGCCCCTGCGCACGCGCCAACTCATTCTGGCATAGCACGACAAGCGCACCTAAAGCAGGTGGCTCAGTGGTTTCAAGCATTCTGGTCTTTGCATCCCAGGATAAAATATCCAGCTCCGTAAAATCCCACTCACCACGTCCGACAATAGTAGCCTCAAGCTGGCGAAAATCCTTTGCCAGATCAGCATGGCGGCGAGAACGATCAGAAAACCCCATAACCAGCGAGATAGACGACACAACTGTTATCGATAGCGCGATCCACGCCAGTAATACAGGGTTTGAAAGGCTTGCCAGAGCTGCCGAGCCGCCAATCACTCCCACGGCATTACCAAGCTTGTCACATACCGAAAAAAACCGCTCACGCTTCTGATGGTAGAGCGTCGATAACTCTGTCCGATACAGTACGGCGTGACGCTTATCCCATAAATACCCATTTTCAATCATTTTTATCCCGATCAGGCGGCCTTATTGGAGATGGCGTAATAGGTACGCGAAATGACACTGTAGTGTCGCTATCATTAACTTGTCGTCTTTGTACGGATTCGCCAAAATCAACGTTTTCCCTGATTGGCTGTGGTACAGGTGCTGCCGGTTTGTTCTGTTCGCTCATTATATCCTCTTTATTATTCAATAAAAACAAGGGTGAAACTATTAATAGTATCAAGCCAAAATCCGTATCAGCTTTGATATACCTTCCTTGGTATTAGCAGGGTTATTCATTAATTCATAAGCAGTTACAAATAATTCAGCCTTCTTATCTATCTGCATCTTTCGTCCTGCGGCTGTCAATCCATCTTCTACCGCTCTAATCGCTTCCAGGTAGAGTGGTTCATTGAATTCAAAAGGATCAACAGGCGGAGCAGGGCGGGGCTGCACGTCTGACAGCAGCATCTCGCCTTCGCCGGTCAGCAGCCAGTTGGCGCTAATACCCAAACGCATAAATCCAGATATTGCATCAGCTCCTGGAAGACTCAGCCCCATTTCATATTTTTGATATGTACTGAACCCAACTCCGCTTTTGGATGCAAATTCTTTCTGATTTAGAGAAAAAGATGCTCTTGTCGCCTTAAGACGATCAGCAATATTCATGTCGCACCTTTAAGCCCAAGGTGCGACATCAAGGTGCGACATGAATTCGCGTGTTGCACCTTTGTTAATATATTGATTTTTATAAAATAAATCATATTTATGTCGATTATTAAAAAATACCAAGGTGCGACACTCCAAAAATAGATGTCAAATGTATTAACAGCTCCAAATTAGGAGTAGTAAGATACACCACATCGAACAAACCAACAGGAGCAAAAACCATGATAACCAGTATTGCAAAAAAACCAGTCAATGAAGACTGGCATCCGGCAGACATTAAGGCGGCTTTAAACAAAGCCGGCATGACGCTGGCCGGTATCGCCCGTGCCTGCGGACTGAGAACATCGACATCACTGTCGCATGCCTTTATCCGCAGCTATCCCATTAATGAAAAACGTATTGCCGATGCACTGGGTTTGCATCCGATGGTGCTCTGGCCTAGTCGTTATAACAGTGATGGAAGTGTTAAACCGCGCGGTTTTCGCGAACTACAGTTTAACGCAACTACGCTGGCGCGCAATAGCAAATCAGCTGACACCGACAGCAAATATCGCAAGGCAGCCTGACATGAAACGCATCGTTGACACATTAACCGGCGATCTGTTCGCCAGCATTCCGGTTATGCATCCAAAGACAGCGGGCGGCTGGCGGTTTCGCAGTGAAATCGCGCATGCAATGGGTGAGGCGATCAAGACTTGCTCGAAGGATAGGTATCAGATTGCAGCAGACATGAGCCGGTTGCTGGGACGTGAAATTTCAGTGAATACGCTGGATAAATATACCTCTGAAGCCAGTGAAGAGCACTTGCCAAATCTGGAAACCGCCATCGCATTTGATGCAGCTACCGAGCAGCTGGCGCTGGCTGATTTCTTTGCCAGAAAACTGGGCTGCCGGGTGTTGCCGGGCAAGGAGTCGCTGGCTGCTGAGCTTGGCCGTCTGGAAATGCTGAAAGGCGATATCGCACGTCAGGAACGGGCAATCAAGAAAGTATTGGGAGAAGAAAAATGAACGAAGTTAGGCAAATGGAAACGGGCAAACTGACTCAAACTGTTCAGGCCACTCTGGAATCTCCGTGCCCCAGATTTGCCAAAACAAGCTGCCAGCGCTCGCAGTGGTGTCACGATAAGGGCCGCCTACAGAAAGCTCGCACTCGTGCTCTGCAAGAAAACGCAGTAGTGCATGCCCAGCAAAACAATGGCGTATCGAGGCAAGAACAAGTCTTGATCGCAAAACTGGATCGCGCCATTTCACCTTCTTTGCACGAAGCGCGGGCGTTGCGCTCACGTAGTTCTCAATTTCGCTCTCATTGTTTACATCAAACTGCCACAGTATCCACGCACGTTCGCCCATGGTTTTTAAATCTTCTGCCAGCGCGATTACATCTGCGCGGCTTAGAGATTCTGCAAGCTCCTGCGCGTTTACGTTGCTGGCTGTTGCGTAATTGTGTAATCCCATTGTCGGCCTCCGGCAACAAGCATAGCACGAAGGCGTAATCATGAACTCCCTTGCCCTTACGCACGCTGACATCAAGACTATTGCGGAGGCGCTTGGTGTGGTCAATTCACGAGCTGCTGACCGCGCAAAGCGTGAAGCATGGCCGTTTGATGAACAAGCCGGTCGCGGCGGTAAAAAGCGCCTGTACCCACTGTCCAGCCTGCCAAAAACAGTGCGCGAATCGGTAATGGGTAAGCGCATCCATCAGGTGATGGTGGTAACGGCATCAGTAGTCGTCGCGCCCTGCCCTGCTGTTAAAAAGCATGAGGTTTTTCGTTCTGACGGCGCAATGATTAAGCGCGGCCTGATCCGGCGCGTTAAAACCGAAGCCAGTCTTAACGATCTTGATAAGGCTCGCCGCGATGCAGGGCTAGTCCTGTGCCAGGCGATTGAATCGGCAAAGACACTATCCGCCTGTTCAGCCAGACATGCCATGACTGAGCTGGCCGAACGCGTGCTGACTGGCATCGCACGCCCTGAACTGATCGATGCTGCAACGGTGACTTATACAAAACCGCGCAAGACCGGGCAGACGATCGCATCCCTGGTATCGCGCCTGCAAAAGATGTATGCCGCCTATATGCAAGGGCGGAGTGAGGGTGATATCGGCCGTTATCTGGTGCCTGGCGCACCTGAAAAAACGGGCTATGACCCGATTCACATTCATGCTTTCCTGATTTTCTATTGCCGTCCTGCGCGGCCACCGATTACGGAAGCATGGCGCGCAGCGCAAGGCTGGTTTGCGGCTCAAAGCCTGCCTTGCCCTGCGGTGGATACGTTCTATCGTATTGAAAAATCGCTACCGGTAACGATCAAATATCGTGGCCGGATGACGGGATCTGAATGGCGCGGCTTGAAGGCTTATGTGAAGCGCGATGTCTCAATGTTTCGCACCAATGATATTTGGGTGGCAGACGGTCACAGCTTCAAGGCCAAGGTACAGCACCCAATTCACGGACAGCCATTTACACCGGAAATTACCGTGGTGCTTGACTGGGTATCGCGCCGGGTAGTTGGTTGGTCTGTCGATCTGGCGGAATCCACTATTGCGGTATCGGCAGCCTTGCGCCATGCCGAACAACAAACCCGCGCCCGCCCGCTAGTGTTCTATTCGGACAACGGCTCAGGCGAAACCGGAAAGCTGATTGATTGCCCGGTGCACGGCACGCTGGCACGCCAGGGAATTGCTCACGAAACGGGTATACCAGGCAACCCGCAAGGTCGCGGCGTCATTGAGCGTCCATGGCAGACACACCTTATACCGTTGGCACGTACTTATCCGACCTGCACCTGGAAGGGTGCCGACAAGGAAGCAATACGCAAGATGCTGGTGGGATTGAACAAGAAAGACGGTACAGGTCGCGCGGTATTGCCTTCATGGAAACAACTACTGGACGACTGCGAGCGGGTGTTGGGCTGGGATGGTGAATATAACCGGCTGCATGCGCATCGCTCTCTGGATGATCGCACGCCAACTGAAGAATACACGCTGCGCCTTGACCCGAATGCCGAGCTTTGCGGCCCTACGGATGATGAGCTGGCGGTGTTGTGGATGCCGGAAGTAGGACGGACACCCCAGCGCGGCGTGATCTCGATTTTTGGCAATGAATACGCCAACAAGATGCTGGTTGATGCGCTGGCAGAGGGTGAAAAGGTTCGCGTCCGGTTCGATATTCACAATGCTGACAAGGTGTGGGTGTTGCGTATGGATGGCACATTCCTTTGTGTTGCTGAGTGGAATGCGCATAAACGAGCTGCTTTTCCAGTGGCTTATATGGATAAAAAGCGTCAGGAACGTGCCGACGGCAAGATCAAGCGTGCAGTACGCGACATCAACGAGGCCAATGCAGAGCTTGGCAATGTGATCGAGGCGCAAGGTGAATTTACCCAGGACATCTGCGACTTTATTGATTTAACACCCAAAGTCCTCGCTGAGCCTATGTTGACAGTAGAGGATTTCAGGGATGCGCCGCAGGAAGCAGAGAAATTCATGAGTAATGAAGATCAGCTGATGTTTCTGTATGGCGGCGGAGAAGATCCTAGAACTAAGAATGTGGCCGCTGGTTAATTCAAGTTAACCAGCAGCCTTTTGCAGCAGTAGTAACAATCATCACTAAATAGGAGTTTAACAGATGAAACAGCACTTTGTAGAAACCAGTAACCACCGGCTTTTTATCAATAGCGTCGCCGCTGTTGAAAATCGCGGCAGTCCAGAGGCGTGCATTTTACTGCTGACCGGCGAGCCTGGCACAGGTAAAAGCTGCACCGTGGACAACTGGGGCGCAGCGCGGGACGCGATTTATCTGGAAGGAATCCCCGGCATGTCGCTGTCATTTTTGCGTGACTATCTGGCCGACCAGACCGGCATTGTCGGACATGGCAAATTTGACCAATACAAAGGCATGGTGGAGTTTTTCCGCGCTAATCATCAGCCGATCATCCTAGACGAAGCGCAGCATGGCCTGCCAAATAAGGCTGAGTGTATTGAATATCTGCGCCGCATCGCTGAACAGGCTAATACTTTGCTGGTGTTGGTATGCCATACCAGTGAAAAGCACCGTTTTTCAGAACACCGTCTGGCGCATGTCGCCACCCGCGTGTCGGCTGCGCCTGAGCTGAAGCCTGCCACCGCATTGGACTGCGCAGCTTATCTCGCTGAGCTGTGTGACGTGAATACTGATCAGGGCATCGCGCAACAGGTATTTGAGCAGTCACGCGGTCGCTATCGCCTGATGAGCAATGCCTGCCGTACGCTGGAAGTGATCGGCATAAAGAAGGGGAAAACCGAGCTGGTTATCGGCGACATCAAGGGAATTAAGCTGTGTGAAGACGCGATGAAGAGCCTGAAACGGGAGACGAAATAATGTCTGTAAAAGGTCAAACCTGCCCCCGCACCGTCACACAGGGGCTGCGTCCGCGCGCCTGGTGGGTGATGCGCCGCCGCACCAGTTTCACCTTGCAAGAGCTGCTGGCCACACTGGCCAACGGCACAGAACGCGATGCAGTCGGGAATCTTAGACAGTATGTCCGCGCACTGGAAAAGGCTGGAATTATAAGGCGTGAAGCTGTCCGTAAGCCGGGTGTAGCGCTTACCAGTAATGGCATGCTGTGCTACCAGCTGGTCATCAATGCCGGCAGAAAAGCACCTGTCTGGCGCGTCAATGCAAAGACGGTCTATGACCCGAATACCGACACAGTTTACCCAATAGGAGTTAGTCATGAATGATGCTCACGCATTTGATCTTTGCCGTGCAGCAGTTGATGCCAATAGCGTGACAGCGGTTGCGCTGGAGGTTGGTTATTCGCGCACAGCGGTTTCATTGTACCTGTCCGGAAAGTATGGCGCAGGTGTTGAAGCGCTGGAAGCCGCTATTTTGGGGCGTTACGACATCTACCCATGTACTTATAACGGGCTGGAAGTCAGTGGCCCAAGCTGTCAGCGCCGTGCTACTGCACCGCGTCCCTTTGGTGGTCGTGCCAAGGAAGCGCACTGGCTGGCCTGTCAATCGTGTTCTCACAATAAATCGGGAGGTAAATCATGAGCAACTTGCATAAATTTGAGCTTCCAAAACCGCGCTGGGTTGGCGCATCCCATGAGGATATAGAGGCAACGAAACAGGCTTACCCGTGCATAAAATGGCTGATTGCAAATAATTTTGAGGTGAAATATACCAAAAAAGGAATAAATCGCCCCCGTGTATTTATCCGCACAAGCCCTTTATGCCAAGAGCTTAATGGCGCGGTGCATCGCTTTGAAAGGATGAATGGCGAGGAGAAACGTTACTGGTTTGCTATTCGCCTCGGCTGCGAGGTCCGCTGGAACGATGAGGTGAAATCATGAAAATCAATGCCAATACCACGCACGGCCGTGTGCTGATCGCGCTGCGCGCCGGTCGCATGGATGGTTCGCAGATCAGAGATCGGGTCGGCAGTGCACATTATGTTTTGACTGTGCTGGTTCAGGATGGCCTGGTTGAGTTCAGAAACGATGCTTACCAACTGACCGATGCCGGGCGTGAAGCCTGCCCGAATCGCCGTGATGCCGAATTGGATCCAAAGCACCAGAAAAGTCCTGCAAAGATATTGCAGCAAGGAGCCGCAGCATGAGCCAGGTTGACTTTGATATGGCGGTTAAATTTGCCCGCATTGCGACTCAGCTGGATGAGGAAAAGGACTGCCTCTGGTTGCCGAATGACATATTGGTTGATCTGGTCAGCGAGTTGCATAACTTTGCACAAGCGCTGGCCGGTGATCGTATGGGGGAAATTTACGACCAGGCTAATGAGGTGGCAGCATGAAACTGTCCTGTCCTGGATGCGGCGCTGTATTTTCTCTGGATGCCTTGATCGGCATGGAGGGGGCGCGAGACGCAGTAATGGCCGCGATGATCCTGCCAGCACCAATAGGCGCGCAAATTATGCGTTACATCGGCTTGTTCCGTCCGGCAAAGCGTAATTTGTCGTTTGATCGTGCGGCAAACCTGCTCAATGAGCTGTTACCGATGATTGAGGCGGCGAAGATTGAGCGTAATGGCCGTATCTGGTCAGCTCCTCAGGTCTACTGGAAGCAAGCTATTGAGGAGATGCTGAGCAAACGCGACACGCTCTCTCTGCCGCTGAAAACGCATGGCTATTTGCTGGCGATTATTGAAGGTTACAACCTGAAAGCTGAAAGCCGCAAAGAGCAGCAGCATGAAGACAAGCTGGCTGGCAGAACAACGGCGACGATGCCAGTCGCATATCAGCCTAATCAGGCTGTGCTGAACGATACCAGGGAGAAGCCACGCGGGGTTATGCCCGCATCATTTAAACAGGATTTACAACGACTCAATATACGTACTCATGAGCAATTACCGCAAGCGCTGCCGGACATCCCGCCAGCGTAGACACCTTGTTTTTTACTTCATCAACCAAAAAGGATACACAAATGGCAAAACCATCTACAACCCGTCTCAAAGCAAAGGCGCAAGTCTATGTTCCGCAAACCCGCGATGAAGCTGCCGCCGATATTCGCAAAATTGGAGACCTGCAACGCCAATTCTTGCGCGCTCAGACGGCAATGAACGACGAGATCGCCGTCATTACCTCCGCTTCTCAGCCGACACTGGATGAATTCAAGGCGCAGCTCACCACGTTGCAGGAGGCTGTTCAGGGTTACTGCGAAGCCAACCGGGCTGAATTGACTAATGATTACAAGGTGAAGACGGCAAACCTGATCACCGGAGAGGTGCAATGGCGGCAGCGCCCCCCGTCAGTTTCGGTACGCGGCGCAGAGAGCGTCATCGAAACCCTGATGCGGCTTGGTCTGAATATGTTTGTGCGCACCAAGGAGGAGATCAACAAGGAGGCAATCCTCAATGAGCCGGATGCCGTCAAGGGAGTGGCGGGAATCACCGTTGTGACCGGCGTTGAAGACTTTGTGATTACCCCGTTTGAACAGGCAGCTGCATAGATTTTTAACCGCCTCATTTGAGGTAAAAAAAGGAGAAGTACATGAATCAAAAAGAACTGATCGACGCAATATGCAAACAGCAGTCCAGCAGCCTGTCCAAGACTCATATCAAGGAAGCATTAGATGGGCTGGTCAAGGTAACTCAAGCCGAAATGCAGAAAGGCGAAGGCGCTGAAGTGACCCTGTCCGGCATCGGCAAGATTAGCGTCAAGCAAAGCCCTGCACGTATCGGACGCAACCCGGCCACGGGTGCAGAGGTACAAATCCCCGCCAAAAACAAGCCGCACTTCAGCGCGGCCAAGGCGTTGAAAGACGCGGCAATGAGTAACTAGCACAGGGCTTTGCCTCATGTCCCTGAAATTAACTTCGGGGACATCGGGAAAAGTTTTAATGTCAGGTTTTCTGCTTCACGGGTAAGAATTTCATTTTTGGCCTGTTAAAATAGCGCCTTACGAGTGGCATTTTAACGCAGCAAGGAGATAAATATGAGCGCCTACCCATCAAAAAAAGCCGATCTTGCCCGAAGAGAGATTCAGCTGATTCATGTCGCCCGTCAGAAGATTGGCATGGACGAAGATACTTATCGCGCCTTGCTGCATGATCGCTTTAGCGTCTCCAGCAGCAAGGATATGTACTGGAAACAGCGCCGTGAACTGCTCGATCACTTCAAGACGCTAGGTTTCAAATCAACCAGCTCGATAAAGGCAGGCAAGACTAACCGCCCTACCCCCGCTGCTGATAAAGCCCCGCAGGTTGCCAAAATCCGCGCCTTGCTGATCGCCTTGGACAACAAGCCTGACGCCTATGCAGACGGTATGGCACGTCACATGTTCAAGATTGACCGCTTCGAGTGGTGCACCGGCGCGCAGTTGGGCAAGATTATCGCCGCATTGAGCTATGCGCTGAATAAGGCTGATACGACCCATAAAACTTGTGGGCAGGCATCTGAATGAATGCTGCCTTATCTACCGGTAAACAGGGATATTCTGCGACCATTACGCCCGCCAGCATACTGGAGATCATTGAGGTAATCGGGGAAGGTGCAGCATTGAAACTGGTGAAGGAATTTGGCGGCACTACCGTGCGATTACCGGCAAAATGCAACCTGACCGAAGATAATCCTATCGCACGCTGCATAGGTCTGGATACGCTTACTGCACTGCTCAAGGTAATTGGTGGCGGGCGCTGGCTGCATATCGCCCAATGCTCGCGCGGACTATTGGCGCAACGCAATCAGGAAATCGTTAAACGCTACAGTGCCGGGGAGAAAGTGGATAACCTAGTCCGGCGCTTCCGTATCAGCGACCGGCATATCTGGAATATCCTCGGCAGTACGGCGATAGATGACAGGCAGCAATCATTTTTTTAACAGGAGAGAGTTATGAACGAAAACGTAAAAAACCGCCAGCGTCTACTACAGGCACTTTATGAAGCGCGTGAGGCTAAGCCAAAGCAGGGATGGTTATTCGAACACGAACTAAGTGGACTAGTTGCTAATCCCGCCTTTGCTTTGGAAATCCTCAAAGAGCTAGATTGCATCGAAGATGGCGGTGTCAAATACCGTATTACCGGTAAAGGAGTGGTATTTTATGAGGCTTTGTAAAAATATTAGTTTTTAATAATGATGATTCGCTTTTAAGCCCCGCTCTGCGGGGTTTTTCATTCAGAAACAGGAGTTTTAGCTCTGTCGTTTCGTGGGAAGACCCTTGCGGTCTTGCTTTGGCACTGAAGCCTTTCCATATCGCTTACCCCTTCGCGCGCGCGTATCTTGCGCGACATGAGCACACCTATAAAAATCTGCGGACGCTGCACCCAATGGACGCGGCTTGACGACGCCAGGCTTCCCGATCACGGCAGCTGCGCGCACCGTCCTGCCGGGCATTACTCGCACGGCAGGCAGGTTTGTTTATTCAGCCCTACCCGATTTACCCAGGAGAAGATATGAAACATGATTGCAGTCCAAATTTAGGCGCTTTTCTGGACATGATAGCGGTGAGTGAGATCGGCGATCTGTTGCTGATGCGTTCGGCTAATGGCTATAACGTGCTGGTTGGAGCCACGCCGACGCACCCGCTTTTATTCACCAGCTACGCAACCCACCCGAATATCCTCAACAAGGCTACTAATTCGACCGCCGCAGGCCGCTATCAGTTATTGCATAAATATTATGACGCATACAGTAAGCAGCTTGACCTGACAGACTTTACCCCGGCATCTCAGGATGCAATCGCTATCCAGCAAATCAGGGAATGCCATGCCATTCCATTGATTGAAGCCGGGAAGATTGCTGAAGCGATTGCGGCTTGTGCGCATATCTGGGCGTCCCTGCCCGGTGCGGGGTACGGCCAGCACGAAAACAGGATTGCAGTGCTTGAAACAGCCTATCAAAACGCCGGAGGAAAACTAGCATGAACGACTTCATCAAAAAGGCGCTGCCGTGGATAGGTGCGGCTGCAACAGGCAATGTGCCGGCACTGGTTGCTATGGCAGCCAGTCAGCTGAGCCAGTCATTCGGTACGGACATTGCGCCGACTGCTGACGCCATTGTCAAGGCTGTACAGGGTGCTACGCCTGAGCAGCTATTGTCAATGAAACAGGCCGACAACGACTTTGCCACCAAGATGCAGGCGATGGGCTTTGCGCACCTGGAGGAATTGCAACAGGTTGCCGCAACTGACCGTGCCGACGCACGCAACCGCGAAATCAAGACAGGCGATAGCCGGACACCTCAAATACTGGCCGCCCTTGTGCTGGTCGGCTGGTTAACGGTGCAAGGCTATTTATTAACGCATGTAATCGACGCCAGCATGCGCGAACTGATCGCCCGCGTACTGGGTACGCTGGACAGCGCGTTAACCCTGGTGCTGTCGTATTACTTCGGTTCCAGTGCAGGCAGCGCGGAAAAGAATCAGATTATTGCGCAAGGGCAAAAGGCATAACCAATGGAAAACTTCATAAAAATCATCTTCTGGATAAATATTATTACTGTAGCCATCAGGGCGTTGGTAATAGCTACTTCAAAGTACCCTCGTTTGCAAAGTACAAGTATTGGTTCGGAAGTAATCAGCTTGCTGTCTAGTTGCTGGCTAGCTGGTTATTCAGCATATCTGGTATGGGGTTAACACTGAAATGACTGACCAGATTGATGATGCGCAGGAAATGGACGCCTGGTATCGCAGCCGGTCACTGGATGCGCGTGTGGCTATTCCGATGCCCTACACCGGCCAGTGCTACAACTGCGAAGAGCCGCTTGAGCATGATAATTTCTGTGATGCCTATTGCCGGGATGATTACCAACTACGTAAAAAACAACAAAGCCAAAGGGTATAGGTATGGATGTGGAATGGATGAGATTTGGCTTTGAGATATTGCAATTCATAGCGACTGGCATTTTGGGTGCCTATGCCTATCAATCCAATAAAGACAAGGTGACAAATAGCCGGATCGGCAAGCTTGAGGATGATCTCGACGCAAGGCTGGATGGTCAGGCTGAGCGTATCACCCGGCTTGAAACCCGTGCTGAGAACTCCCCTACGCATGATGACTTAGGCGGTATTCACGAAAAGATAAACCAGCTCAGGGCGGAGGTTGGCCTGTTAACCGGTGAGTTTATCGGCGTAAGGAATCTGCTGAACACTCTTAATCAATATCTGTTGAATGAAGGAAAAAGATGACTACCTATGCCGAAGAGATCGCGGCCTCACGTCGGCTAACCATATTGCTGATGCTAAGTTTTGCGAATGGCTACACCATGAATCGCGCTGTGCTGCGTGATCAGGTTGGCCGCACTGGATACGTGACCAGCATGGATCAAATGATTGAAGAGCTGGAATGGCTGCTCAGTCGCCATCTGATTGAAATGCTGGAACTGGACGTGGTACGCCTGACTTATCAAGGTGAAGATGCCGCGCTCGGTCGCTGCCAGGTAGACGGTGTACGCCGCCCTTCTCTTTCTGTTCCAGGTAGGCCTGGCACCCCGCTTGAGCTTATGCCATCGGATGATAAACATGGCACACGGTGAAGATTCGCGTCGTCAGGTTCGTGCGGCTTATGTTTTTGATCAGCTGTCACTGGAAATCTCCGCCGTTAAATTCGGCGTTCCTTATGCTACCGCCAGAAACTGGAAGCGCGCAGGTAAGGAGTTGGGCGACGATTGGGACAAGGCACGCGGCGCGCAGTTGATCGCCGGTGGCGGCATTGAAGACGTGGTACGCCAGACGCTGGCCGTTGTGGTTCAGCAAGTACAGGCCACAGTCGAATCTATCCAGCAAGCGCCTGACATGGCGCCGGGTGACAAGGTGCAAATGCTGTGTAGCCTGGCTGATGCCTATAACAAGCTGATGTCCGCCAGTCGCCGCCTGATGCCGGAAACCGACAAGCTCGCCGTGGCCACGGATGTGGTTAAGCGTTACGCCGATTTCGTGCGGACAAAATACCCGAAGCACATGATGATTGTGGTTGAAACAATGGAGCCGTTCGGTGACGAGCTGGTGAAAGCGTATGGATAAGCTTGTCTGGATTTTAATCGGACTGATTGCCGGGAAGTACATCGGGTGGAATGCGGCTCATCATTGCGTTGCTGAAGAATGTCGTCGCTTGGGCAGTTTTTACGTTGGGAAGTCGATATTCAAATGCATTGAAATTAAGGACCCAGAGCCCTTTGTAGTAAAAATTCCGCCTGCACCACCTATGCCGGAATGGTATCGAAATAAGAAGGTTGAAGATGGCAAATAACAAAACCTCAAAATGCGACTTTCTTGAAGAGATCGGTAAGCTCGCCCAGAACTTCCGCATGCAGATCGAGGCGGAAGTAGACGGCTTCGATCCGGATCCTGCCGCCCTGGCTGAACGCCGGGCGCGTGCGATGCACGACTATCGTTTCTTTGCCAGAACCTACTTCCCGCACTACGTTAAAAAAGGCGAAGCGGCGTTACACACCTACCTTTATGACCGTCTGCCTGAGATTGTTGATAACGGCATCGGTGATCATGAGGTGATTGCAGCCCCGCGCGGCAATGCCAAATCCACCCTGGTTACGCAGATATTCGTGATCTGGTGCGTCGTTACCGACCGCAAGCGTTATCCGGTGATTGTCATGGACGCACTGGATCAAGCCGCCACGATGCTGGAGGCAATCAAGGCTGAGCTGGAGTTCAATCCGCGTCTGACCATGGACTTTCCGGAAGCCTGCAGTGCCGGTCGCGTATGGAACGTCGGCACTGTCGTGACCGCCAATGATGCCAAGATACAGGCATTCGGTTCAGGCAAGCGCATGCGCGGTCTGCGTCACGGTCCGCATCGCCCTGATCTGGTCATCGGCGACGATCTGGAAAATGATGAGAACGTGCGCTCTCCGGAGCAACGCGACAAGCTGGAAAACTGGCTGAAGAAAACCGTACTGTCCCTGGGGGAGGCGGATGACACGATGGATGTGATTATTATCGGCACCATCCTGCATTACGATTCAGTGCTATCTCGCTTGCTCAAAAATCTGCTGTGGACATCGAAGAAATTCCGCTCTATTGAGCGCTGGCCGGACAATATGCAGTTATGGGAGCAGTGGGAAGAAAGACTGCTCAACGAGGGCCCTGAGGCCGCATTACAACTTTACACCCGGTGTAAAGAGGAGATGGACGCCGGGGCTGTCGTATGCTGGCCGGATGGTCAACCGCTTTACAGTCTGATGATTAAGCGCGCCCGTGATGGTCGTGCAGCGTTTGATTCTGAGCAGCAGAACGATCCTGTCGCAGGTGATGACGCCCCGTTTGCGCATATTCTGGATAAATGCTGGTATCAATACTTGCCGCCTAATCTGGTCTATTTCGGTGCTTGTGACCCGTCCCTGGGCAAGGCGGGTGCCTCGCGTGACCCGTCGGCCTTGCTGGTCGGTGGTTACGATAGAGCGACCGGCATACTGTATGTGGTCGAGGCGTTGGTTAAGAAGCGCTTGCCGGATCGCATCATCAGCGACGTGATCGAGCTGCAAAAACAATACAACTGCGTGCTGTGGTCAGTTGAGGCGGTGCAGTTTCAGGAGTTCTTGCACACCGAGCTGGTGAAACGTTCGGCAGCGCTGGGAGTTCCAGTGCCGGCGCGTGCCGTTAAACCAACCACCGACAAGCTGCTGCGCATCGAGACGCTGCAGCCACATTTTGCTAACGGCTTAATCAAGCTCAATCCCAATCAAACTACGCTGATAGATCAGTTGCGGCACTTCCCGAAGGCTGACCATGACGACGGCCCTGATGCATTGCACATGCTTTGGGCTGCCGCGCTGTCCTGCGGCGGCGTGATTGAATTTCAGTCACTGGGTCCACGGCGCAACGCAACACGAATGAACGATTACCTGGGTTAATGCGATGGAAAATACCAATAAAAGAAATGGCCAGCCTACCACTGATGAGGTAGCAACCGTTATCAGGGACATCACCTTCCCGACCTATTCCGGCGTGCTGCGCCATCAGGATGACACGCTGCTCACACGCGGCCAGTCAAAAGGGCTGAAGATTTATGACGAAATCGAGCGGGATTGCACGGTCTATGGTGATCTGCAAAAGCGCAAGCTGGCAGTCATCTCGCGCCCGTGGCAGGTAGATCCTGCATCAGATTCACCGATTGATAAAAAGGCAGCTGACCTGGTGCGTGTGCAGCTGGCCAGCCAGTCGTTCAATTTTGACCTGGTTTGTCTGAATATGCTGGATGCTATCCTTAAAGGCTTTTCAGTAGGCGAAGTGATATGGGAGATTATCGGGGGCGAAGTCGTTGCCACTCAAATCAAGGCGCGTGATCAACGGCGTTTCGGCTTTGATGATCAATATCAGCTACGCCTTAAAACACCGGGGAACTTTATCCCTGGCATGGAGTTGCCTGAGCGCAAATTTATCGTACATAGCTTTGGCTCAAAAGACGGCAGTCCTTATGGCTTGGGTTTGGGTACGCGGCTGTTCTGGCCGGCATTCTTCAAGCGCCAGGGAATTTCCTTCTGGCTGGCTTTAGCTGACAAATTCGGCAGCCCAACCCCAATTGGTAAATATCCCAACGGCACGTCGGCACCTGATCAGGCGAATCTACTGAGCGCACTGGATGCGCTGTCGCAAAGCGCGGGGGTAGTGATACCGCAGGATATGGTGATTGAGCTGATGGAGGCTAAAACGGGTGGCAACGGTGCGGATACCTATCCGGCGCTATGTCACTACATGGATGACCAGATCACGATTGCCATCCTGGGCGAATCATCCACAACCAAGGGCGGCGGGGGGCAGGCAGCCAGCGCCGCTATTACACGCAATGAGGTTCGTCTTGAGTTGGTGCAGGCGGATGCTGATTTGCTGTCCGCTACACTGAATGGGACGATCGTTAAATGGATCACCGAGTTTAACGTTCCAGGTGCCACGCCGCCGCGTGTATGGCGCAAGGTGGAAGAACAGAAGGATCTGGGCGCTGTGGCCACGCGTGACAAGACGATCTTTGATATGGGGTTCGAACCTTCTGAGGCGTATATCAATGAAACCTACGGCGGCGAGTGGACTAAAAGAAAAATTTCCCAGACGATTAGTCCAGACAAGGCGTCGGGTCTGACGGCGGCATTTGCAGAAAATTCACAAGCATCCAGTCCGGGAAGTCAGATGGATGATGATTCGACGGTTGCCTGGGATGCAGTAATGGCACACATCACCGACCTGGTCACCAGTGCGGATAGTCTGCCAGCGCTGCAAGCTACGCTGACCGATGCTTATGGTGAATTGCCGCTGGACGATTTGCGCAAGATCATGGCACAGGCGTTCCAGCTGGCCGCGCTGACTGGCATGGCGGATGTGGCGGATGGCAAGTAATGACTTCCAAATACGCGCCTATTCATCAGGCTTTCGCTGAGCAGATTGAGTTCTTCCGGCAGAAGCTTAACCTGCCGACGGAGGTGTGGGATGACATCGAGCGCGCAGCGCATGACAGAGCGTTTGTCGTCGCCGGTGCGCAAGGCGCGGATCTGCTGTATGACCTGAGAGGCGCGATAGATAAGGCGATTGAACAAGGAACCGGGCTGGCGCAATTCCGCAAGGACTTTGCGCAGATCGTCGCAAAGCACGGCTGGACGGGATGGACGGGCGAGGGAACAAAAGCGGGTGCTGCCTGGCGTACCAAGGTAATCTACCAGACCAACATGGCCACCAGCTACGCTGCCGGGCGCTGGAAACAGCTTAACGATCCTGAATTGCTCAAGATCATGCCGTACTGGCAGTATCACCATAACGACAGCGTGTTGCACCCTCGCCCGCTGCATCTGCTATGGAATGGGCTGACACTGCCACCGAATCATCCTTTTTTTAAAACCCACTTCCCGCCGGGCGGATGGGGTTGTCTGTGCTGGGTTTCGGCAGTGACAAAAGAAAAATACATGCTGGCCATCGCTAACGGCAAGAGTAAGCCGCCCGAAGGATGGGATGCTATTGATCCAAAAACAAGCGCGCCGGTCGGTATCGATAAGGGGTTCGATTATGCGCCTGGTGCAAACGTCGATCGTTCGCTGAAAGATTTCATTGACCAAAAGCTGATTAAGCTAGATGCGCCTATTGGAGCGGCAATGTGGGAGGTTATAAAGCCGGTGTTAATGGCAGAGCAATCAGCGGCGGTACGAGAAATGGTGATTGATGCAGCGGCGACTATGAGACCAAAAGGTATAAGCGTACTAGCGTATGTAGTTACACCCAAAACAGTGGATGATTTAACTGCACATGGCGAAGTATTGAAGGATGCTGCTGTATGGCTGCGCGATCATGAGTTGGTGCATGCAATTCGAGAATACAAAAACAATTTGGGACACGCCTTGCCGCTTGATATTTGGATGAACCTATCCGAAAAACTGGATAATTCTACCCCTTATTTTGATATGACGGATAAAGCTTTAATCTATGCTATTGATATTCCTGAAAAAATAGGAAAGATTGTAGTTCGTATTAATTATTCCGATAGAGTGAACCGCAAGGAGATTAAATCAAACTTTATTCGTACTGGTGGAATTGTTGAGGAGGGTGACTTGCTTGAGATGCTGCCTGGAAACAAAGGGAGGCGCTATGTTCCTCTTGATAGATAGTGCCGTGGGTAGCGCCGGATTCGAACCGGATCATGCCAACACTCGCGTGCCCGCAACCATTCCCATTGGAAACAACCACCCGCGACAGCCGCAGGATAGCACCAGATGATTAAAATTGAAATAACAGATAGCGGCGTAATGGATTCATTCAACCGCCTGATCGCGATGGGTGAGGATATGAGCGGCCCGCTGGCGGCGATAGGTGAAGTGCTACTGACGTTGACCAAGCAACGCTTTGAGCAAAGCACAGACCCTTATGGCGAGCCCTGGAAAGAAAACTCGGATACGACGTTGCGTGCCTTTCTTCATTCCAAATCTGACTCTCGTGCGGCATTTTCTCGCCTTTATCAATTCGGGCAATCTGAAACTGGCAGTACGTTTGCCGGTTACAAAAAAGGCTATTTTAAAAAAAATGGTTCGCTTACCAAGAAAAGCACGACTTTACTCGCGAACAAGAAGCCGCTGATCGGCGCATCAAAGTCGCTATCCACTCAGTTTTCATCTAGCGTATCCGGTGGTAATTCGGTAATGCTGACAACGCTGATGCCGTATGCCGCCATACAGAACTTCGGCGGCACCAAGGCTGAATTCCCGCATCTGTGGGGCGATATTCCGGCGCGAGCCTTTTTTCCGGATAAGGAGCGCGGCCTGCCGGATGATTACAACCAGGAGATATCCGCCGTACTGAAAGCTGCGCTGCAAAACGCGATAAACGGGTAAAAGCGTTAAACTGCTCAGGAAGCGATTTAAGGGGCTTGCTTTTTACAAGTGCGATGGATGTATCAAAATAAAATGCAATTAACTTTTAACGGGGGGTTAACGGCCTCTATGCGCGTCCCGCCATGCGTTTTCAATTGCGCATCATAGATATTATTCATTCTGAGCGTGTTTGGTTGCCGTTTGCCTGAGTATTGCGTAATCTAAAAAAGCAATTCACCCCGTCATTACGGCACTGAAGCCTTTCCATATCGCCCTATTCTGCCGCCATCTTCACAATGGCGGCTATGAAAACGACACAATCAAATCAAATGCAGGGCGGAGTTTCGGCGCAAGTCAAAACTTCCAAACCAATCCAGATATTCAAGTCCGGCAGGCATACCGCGATGGGTGGTGCTGCGTTGTCATTTTCTGAAACCGACCTTGCGGCAACTGCTGCGGCATACGACCCGGCTAAACATGAAGCGCCCATCGTCGTAGGTCATCCAAAAAATGATGGCCCGGCTTACGGTTGGGTGCGATCCCTTTCCTTCGCTGACGGCCTGAACGCTGAGCCGCAACAGGTAGACCCGGCGTTTGCCGAAATGGTGAATCGCGGTGCCTTCAAAAAGATCAGCGCCTCATTCTATTCGCCTGACTCCCCCGGTAATCCTGTGCCAGGCGTGTATTACCTGCGTCATGTCGGTTTTTTAGGCGCACAACCGCCAGCTGTTAAAGGCCTGCGTGATGCCTCCTTTGCTGAAAAAGAAGAAGGCGTGATTGAATTTGCCGATGATGGTGATGTGCAGAACGCCTCGCTGTGGCGCATTTTTAAGAACTTTATGATCGGCACGCAAGGCCTGGATGCTGCAAACATAGCTATTCCTGAATACGCCATAGTTGCTCTTGAGCAAGCCGCGCAACAGGATGATGACGATACCGATACCGATACCGGCACCGCTGCACCCGCAACCGCTTTTACCGAACCCACCCAAACCCAAGGAGACGAAATGTCCGCAGAACAACTGGCCGAGCTTGCCACGCTGAAAACTGAAAACGCAAAACTCAAGACGGATAACACCGCCTTTTTCGAAGCCGCAAAAAATCATCTCATCACGTCGCGCAATGCCGATCACACGGCTTTTGCTGACGGTTTGATCAAGGAAGGCCGCCTGCTGCCTGTACATAAAGGCGTGACAGTGGCAACGATGAACGCCATGACTTCACAGGATACAGCGGTTGAATTCAGCGAAGGTGATACCAAGACCCCGCTGATTGATGCATACAAGGCGCAGCTTAAGGCCGCGCCTGTGATCGTTAACTTCAGCGAGCTGAGCGGTGGTGATGCGGCTGAGGCGAATACGGACCCAACTGCGATAGCGCGAGCTGCAGTTGAATTTCAGGAATCTGAATCGGTCGCCGGGCGTATCGTTAACTCTGCCCAGGCTGTGCAGCATGTAATGGCGAAATCTGCCAAGGCATAACCACTGCAACGCTTAAAAAAGGAAAAACATGTCTAATATTTTGCTGGGTGCGCTCAAAAACCAAGTGCAACATTTTTAGAGGAGAATGTTGCATGGGAAAAATTTACAAGCAGTTGAGTATCGAAGAGAGAACAATGATTCAGACACAGCTATCAATGGGGTTCAAGCCAG
>Ga0316224_1001403_pt1 | contig 26544 bp, 34 predicted proteins | sample TBH18013metaG_FD_206254 | JGI IMG/M metagenome (GOLD analysis project Ga0316224, IMG submission 206254) | Freshwater microbial communities from Trout Bog Lake, Wisconsin, USA - TBH18013 | ecosystem: Environmental > Aquatic > Freshwater > Lake > Hypolimnion/Profundal zone | place: USA: Wisconsin... | reverse complement strand
AATGCCGTTTATGGCGGGCGAAGGTATGGCGATGGATTGGCTAGGCGATTACAGTCGATTTAAAAATATTATTATTGGTGTAAACGCACCACGTATGTTGCGTGAAACTAAGATGTATTTGCAACACTTAAATCAGTGGGATGATGCAACTGCATCTGAACGTGTAATTTATTTGCCCAATTTCTACCCACAAGAATACAAAAGTAAGAAATTTGACAAGAATAAAGACTATGTCGATGTAGGATGTTTTGGTGCAGTTCGCCCATTAAAAAATCATTTGCTACAAGCATTTGGTTGTATGGATTTTGCTGAACGTATTGGCAAAAAACTAAGATTCCACGTTAATGCTGGCCGTATTGAAATGCAAGGTGGTCCAACACTACACAACTTAAAAGGTTTCTTCCAACAAATCAGTGATCATGGCCATCAATTGATCAATCATACTTGGACTCCTCGTGAACAATTCTTAGAACTATGTGGAACTATGGATATAGGCCTACAAGTTAGTTTTAGTGAAACATTTAATATTGTAGGTGCAGATATTGTTAGCCAAGGTGTTCCACTAGTAGGCAGTACAGAAATACCATGGGCTGTAACTGCTTTTTGTGCAGATCCTACAAATAGCCAAGATATAGCAGACAAACTAGTTAAAACATATAATCATCCGTGGATAAATGTTAAAGCAAACCAATTTAGTCTAACACACTATACTAGTCAAACTAGCAAAGTTTGGTCGAAGTATTTTAGATAAATAGATTATTAGGAGATCAATATGAGTAAACATAGAGTAAGAACACACTTGTGGAACATGGGAATTTTAGAGACTATTGAACATTTATTTGATTCAGAAGAAGAAGCTCGCACTTTTGCAGGTACAATATCAGCGCATACTGTTAAAGTTTATAATCCAGACGGCGAATTACTTAGTACCAGAACAGCAGAAGCCGTAAGCACTAACACATACGCTTAATGAATGCATTTTTATACACTATGGTAGTTACTCACACTACTATAGTGTGCGTTACTCTATTCTTACATAGAGGTCAGGCGCACAAAGGAATCATCTTTCACCCAATATTGCAACACTTTATGCGTTTCTGGTTGTGGCTTACGACCGGCATGGTTACTAAACAATGGGTAGCTATACATCGTAAGCATCACGCATTTAGCGATAAAGAAGGCGATCCGCATAGTCCGCATGTATATGGAATTTGGCGTGTATTTTTCAAAGGTGCTGGACTATATCATCTAGCAAGCAAAGACACAGACATGATTAATAAGTTTGGAGTAGGTACTCCAGACGATTGGGTTGAACGTAACATTTATACACCCCATAGCCGCATTGGTATTCTTTTAATGTTAGTCATAGACTTATTGTTCTTTGGACCATGGGGCTTTATAGTGTGGGGTGTACAAATGATATGGGTGCCGTTTCATGCCGCAGGCGTTATTAACGGGATTGGGCATTGGTGGGGATATAAAAATGGTCCTACTAAAGATAAATCACGTAATCTTATACCGTGGGGTATATGGATTGGTGGGGAAGAGCTACACTCAAATCACCACGAGGAACCTGCTAATGTTAAACTAAGTCGTAAGTGGTTTGAGTTTGACGTTGGTTATTTTTATCTTCGCGTATTTTCCATCTTGGGACTTGCCCGTATCGTTCAGAGGTAGGATTTTTCGTGGTATTTTCTATATTCTTCAACACTAATCCATTCTACTAATTTTTCTATTTTATATTTTGTAGTGTTGTTTGCTTTAGCACAAGCACCAATTCCGTGATATACATTTCCGTTATATCGACAAGGTTTAGAATGTACTAAAGCGTGTTCGATACCGTATGTATTCTGTACTCCGGTCTTTCCTTTATTCCAAGGCTCTTTGCCTTTATTAAAATGATCCTGTGTTTTCCAACGTTCTTTAAGAGCTTTAGATACTGTGGGCTTTTTAGTTCCAAGTTGTTTTCCTTTACAAGCCTCACTAATCTTTTTTCTAATTTCCGGAGTATGTTTTTTACCGTAGTATGGATTGTTTTCTCCTTTACGAGAGTCCCACATCTCACGCATAATCTCATCGTGCCCAATGAGTCCTGCTAATCCTTGCCACGCAACTTTATCTTGCCAGTTTCCGTATTGTTCGTATAATTTACGATGCGCTTCTGCGTGTTCTTCTACAGTAAGTTCTACTAAATTAGATGGATCATCTGTTCCGCCTAAGTATCTTGGAATAATATGGTGTACGTGTTTCATACACTTATTTATCACGTGCAATGAATAGTTACTTTTCTGTTGCTACCCATTCTCCGTTCCAGTTATCGCCTAAATCTTGTTGCTTCATAAACGCACAACGTTCGATCCACATTTTATAGTACTTGTCCATTTGCCCGTCAAATGAACCTTTTAATTCGTCACATAGTATTGCAGCCGCATCGAATTGTTTTTCTTTGTACAAGGCATGCATCTTGCTGTGTGTTTCTTTAGATTTTTTATAAGCATCAATATCTCCTTTGATACGCAATGCTGTATAAATTAAGTCGGCTACTGTTTTTCCTTTTGGTTGCAAGTTGTCTAGCATTAGATAGAAGAAGTCATCTTTAGTACGGTTGTAAGTTTCTGCACCAATAATACATAGTACACCATAAGCCTTACAACGTGCCTCTAATCGTGCGGCTGTTGAAACCATGTCGCCTAAGATGTCATAACTGTGACGTTCTGTGCTACCCATTTCACCGATAAAGCCAATACCTGAGTTACAACCCCAACCCATTGCAGCCGGAGGTAAGCCCTGTGCTTCCATAATCTTAGTATATTCGTCTACCTTATCTAACATCTCTAAGCCTACCTTAACGATAGTACGAGCATGATTAGGATCTTCAATAGGAGCACCATGTATGTGCATACTTGCATCTCCTACATACTTGATGATCATTCCCTTGTTATCCAACATAGGTTGGCTAATAGCATCCATGTAACCATTCATGTACTTGCCAAGCCCAGCAACATCATCACCGTAGTGTTCGCCAATAGGTGTAAAGCCACGTAAGTCACTGAACATAACTGATACGTCTTTACGTAAACCACGCTTGATTAAATCTGGATCTTTTTGTAATAACTCTACAACTTCTTTACTGCAATATCCTGCAAACTGTTTCTTAATTGCTTGTTTCTGTAAAAACTCACTTACAAACTTTACCCCATAAGCATGTAGCATAACCAGTACAAGACCACTAGCCACCATAGTAGCGTCAAAAAGGTAAAGGTAATTGTTAAAAGCAAATCTACTAGCAAAAATAGAAATAAAAACAAAACAAACACCAGCGCCAAGTCCAACATAAGTCCACCTTGTTAAAAAGAGTAATACTATGCCCATTATTGCCAGGGCTAAAATTTCATATGTATCAGCATCTCCTGGACGCTGTATAACAACACCATTCATCATTGTACCCACTACTGCGGAAATAGCATCTTGCGGCCATACTGAACCTTTAGAAGTTGGCAATGGATTAGCAACGCCAGCGGCAGTTGGTCCTACGATAACAATAGCACCTTCAAAATTTAAAGGTAAATTAGTTAATGATACTTGTTTATTTTGTTGACTCCAATCGATCCATATCTTACCTTGACTGTCTGTAGAGATAGGGCCAAACTTAGGAATTCGCATTTTTTCAACACCATTCTCATTTAGTTTAACCTGGAAGGTACTATCACCTGCGGCAACTCTCAGTGTCTCTATAGCTATGCTAGAATATAATTTACCATCAATGCTTGCTATCAAAGGTAAGCGGCGATTTACTCCATCTATCTCTGGCTGTGTATTAACTAGTCCTGATCCTACTGAATTGTTTTCTATTAACGGAACGTTGGCAGTGATTCCAGAGTACTGTGGAATAGTGGATAAAAATTCAGACCCTATAACAGCAGAACCACTTATTCTAGGTGTGTTTTTACTTGTTGGGGTAGTTGTATTTGATACAACGACTGGATACTTTGCTAAAGTTTGACCCAGGATACTATCGCCACCTGCACGGTCTGATTCTGGCATGAGTACATCAAGTACAACAAGTCCTGCTCCGTGCGAATATAAATCTCGTACAATTTTGGCATATTGTTCTCTCGGTAGCGGCCACTGTCCGTATTTGGTTAAGCTAGCTTCGTCTATGTTGACCGTGTATATATTATTTGGCGTAGGAGCTTTACTAGTAATAAGAGTATCAAAGTATCTTAATCTTATACTTTCCATAAAGTTAGGATCTTCAATCCTTACGCTTAAAATAAGTATCAATGTTAGTAATGCTGTCCATGGGCTTAATAATATTTTCTTCATTTAGAAAACCCTTGCATTTTAATAAACCCGCTTAAATCATCATTACTTTGAGTAGTAGTGCCTTTAGGTGCGGCTGCCTGTTTTTGTGCTTTGGCCAAATCTTGAGGCATGTTTGATGCAACTTTTGTTTGTGGTTTTGTTTGTGTTTTTGTTTGTGCAACTTGCGTAGTTGGTTTTTGTTTCTGTGCTAGTTGTGTATCTTTATGCGGTTGCATTTCTGGAGGCAATGCACTTGCATATTGCTTAAAAGCGGCCTTACGTTCGCTGGCGCCTTTTTTAGCATGATTAATAATTTTAGTTACTGCATCGGTTTTAGTAAAATCTTTGACTACTGGTCTTACATGATTTAACCAAAAGTCTACAGTAGCTTTGGCCGCAGTTTCCGGCTTTTCAAGTAATTCAGGATGTGTAACTACATCTATTCCTGAGTTTTGTGCAAATTGCTGATAGTTATAACGGCCAGTAACTTGAATAAATCCTCGACCAATAAATCGTTGTCCATCACCACGCATAGTGTTGCCTAGCATAGTAGCAGTTTTACTAGGCGGTTCATAATGTTGTTGCCATTTATTCGGCAACTCTTTTAGGGTTTGATATCCTACAGTTTCCACATGGCACTGTGCTAATAATTGTGCTAGTTCAGTGCCCATAATACCTGCTTGTTTGGCAGTACGTTCTAGCACACTTCCTAATGGATTCTGTACTAGTGGTGGAGTTTGCTGTGGTGGTGTTATTCCGAATTCGTATAATCTCATGCAGTATTTATCTGTGCATAAGTTGGTCCACAAACTCTAGAAGTATAGCATGATGTTGCCCATCGTGCCAGTGTTGACGCATCCATGAATAGCTATCGTACCAAAACTTTTCGCTTTCTGGGTGGCAACCTATTAATCCTATACGATTTTGTATAATAGCCATAGCATCGCCATTAGCGTAGGTAGCAACTGTTTCAAACTTAGTTGTATCGCCTACTAATGCACACCCATCGTACCAGAACATATTCATAGGTTTATTCCGCCAGTTTACAGCTATATTTTTAGCATGTGGTCGGCGAGTATCAGTTCCGGGACGCTTAAGGTATTGAAAAGCGTCTACACTTTCTAATATATTAAGGTAATGTCTTCCTGCCCAATAGGCGCCCATACAGATACCTAAATACTTACCACCTTTGCGAACAAAATCTTTTACTGCATGTTCATTATGATAAAATAAACTATCGTAGCTATCACTATCTCCAAACCCTCCGGGTATAGCAATCAAATCCACATGATTAAAGAAATTGTCTTCTACAGGACTTTTACTAAAAATCTTAAAATTATAACGATTGCCCAAGGCTTTCATTATACCATTTGCACTTTGTACCGAACATTTAGGATCAGCTATGAATAGTGCTATTGTTTTTTTCATAGTGCTATTTAGCCGGTATTAAATTGTCTCTAAATATCGCCCACGCACGATCCCATGTCCATCGTTGGCTATGTCGTTCTACATGTTCTCTGCTTAATTGTAAACAAGCAGTAACAGCATCTTCTAAATTTTCATTCATAAATCCTGTAATGCCTTGATCAACAACGTCCTTTGGACCTTGGCATGGATATGCGGCTACTGGAGTTCCACAGGCCATTGCTTCAATCATTACAATTCCAAATGTTTCCCATTGACTAGGAAATACAAACACTTCAGCATTAGCATAATATCTTGCTAATGGTTTACCTGTTTGAAATCCTACAAAATGTATATTAGGATATTTCTTTTTGTATGTTTCTAACATAGGACCATCGCCTACCATTACTTTTGCATATCCTGGATAATCGAGATCAAAAAACTTTTCTAGATTCTTTTCCTTACTAACACGACTAACACACAGTAAGTACGGAGGATCAGATTTTCCTCTTAAATCAGGAGTGAAGATTTCACGATCTACACCGCGTGTCCAAGGAATAACTTCGCCATCAAAGCCGTGTGCCTTTAGTTCGGCAACCATTGAATCTGTAGTAGTTAGAACTTTGCCACTATGTTTATGAAACCATCGTACAAAACGCCAAGTCCAAGACTCAGGTATTCCAAATAACTTTTTGAGCCCTTCAGGAAACTTAGTGTGATAAGCGGTATTGTGAGGAATATTAGCCAGTGAAAGATATGCTCTAGCCCACAAACCCAAAGGACCCTCTGTGGCGATATGGATATAATCCGGATTGACCGACGCAATCTTCTTGCCCATGTTCCTGGGATAGCTAATCTTGACTTCGTTGTAGCCAGGGCAATCAATATAGCTGAACCACCCGGGATGAAGAAAAACAACGTTATAACCGTCCAGAAGCGCACACGCTTCAATATTTTTGTACGTAGTGACAACGCCATTTATTTGATCTGGGAGGTTATCCGTTATTATCAGTATTGTCTTTGTCATTTTCTCGTGTCCATGTAATTATTTCCCATTGACCATCGTGATGTTCAACTAGTGCTGTACAACTTTCAACCCAGTCGCCATCATTCATATAAATGACGTCATCTATTATTTTAATTTCAGCGTGATGTATATGTCCGCATATTACACCATCGAATCCACGTTTCTTACAGTAACGGGCAATATTGGTTTCAAATTGAAACATAAAATCACTAGCTTTCTTAACTTTATGCTTGAGATATTTACTAAGACTCCAGTACCCAAAGCCCAACTTGTGGCGCACCCAATTAAACTTACTATTCCATTCTAAAACTAAATCATATAACTTGTCACCTAAAAATGCAAGCCAGGGAGCAAGACGAGTAATGCCATCGAACAAATCACCATGAGTAACCAAATAGTGCTTACCATCTGCACCTATGTGTTCTGTTTGGTTATGTATTTCAACTAAACCAAAACTAAATCCATACGGTATCATTGGTCTTAAAAACTCATCATGATTACCAGCAACATATACAACACGAGTACCACGTTTAGCGTGACCCAACACACGTCGAACAACGTTAGTGTGCGCTTGTTTCCAGCGCCATTTGTTTTGTTGGATTTTCCATGCATCAATAATATCTCCTACAAGATATAGTGTTTCGCATGTATTGTGTTTGAGAAAGTTGTTGAGCTTGGCCGCTTGCGAGTCACGTGTGCCAAGGTGTACATCGGAAATAAAAATACTGCGATAAGTTTTCGGTGTCATCCAATATTTATCGCAGTATTATGTGTGTAATATTACAACTGTATTACAGTCCACTTGTGTGTAAATGGTTTGCCTTCGGCGCGGTGCTTGAAGATTTTGCGGAATTCTTCTATTTGAAGTTCCTTTTGCTTTTCGTCATCGTGTCGGAAACAAGCCTGATAAACTTTTTTAATAAGTTTCTTTTGTTTCATGGCTATCTCCTTAGATAAAAAATGGAACCTAAGTTCCACTGTGGATTACGGATTCCCACGACACCTTATCTTGTGCCCGTACTGTATTTAGCATTACGTTTAATTTCTGCCAAGGCTTTTTGTTTTTCTTTTGCGATTGTTAATAAATCATTATCAATTCGTATCTGTTCTCTCTTTTCGAAAAACCGTACAGGAATCCAAACTATTGCTAGTCCGAATAAACCTCCTAAAATTTGTGCTAATAACATAGTGGGATTTCCTTTAAGAATGGGAATTTTATTAATACAAAACTTTTATATTTTTCTTCAAATGTGAACTCAACTTCATGGCGAGCTATATGAAACTCGCCTCCGCATTTTTGAATATAATCACCTACCTCGTCTAAGTATTCCTTAAACTCTGGTGTGTATTTTTTTAAACTATACATGACTATCATGCTAGTGTCCTTGTGTTACAGTTATACGAGGACAACCACCTGCTGTAGCACAGTTAAATTGAATAGCATAAAAATTTTGTGTAGATCCTGTTTGTTGTAAAGATAAACTTGTTGGATTTCCTGATAACTGTATACTAGCCATTTGGCCTGCACTACCGCTTTGAGTTACATCTACACTTTTATTTCCGCCACTTACACCTATTTCAGCATAGTGACTTCCAGCATCTGTTTGAGTTACTGTTACACTATTGCTATTTCCAGACGCAGTAATAAAAGAGCCCTTTGCTCCGCCAGTACTTGTTTGTGTAACATTTATAGTATTGCTGTTTCCATTTACGTTAGTATATGAATAATTTGTTATAGTGCTAGAATTTCCAGTTTGATTAATAGTAATATTATTGTTTGATCCTGCATTGTTAATATAAGCATAATTGTTCTTAGTTCCTTCTTGATCTACTAAGATTGTGTTCCCATCTCCGACCTGCTGAATATATACACGACTATCATTAGTTGTTCGGTTAATAAATTGATTTACTAAAGCAACATTCGAAGTATTTGCATTAAATTGAGCAGAACTTCCTCCGCAACACAATACCGGAGCTGTACTTTGCCCTGCGGCCAACGGAGTAGGGCTCATATTTGCCGCTATTGATTCAGTTTGTGCGGCAGTTGGATTTTGTGTACCTGTAAATGTTGCACCTTGTCCGGTTAAACCTAAATTTCCACTCAACAACGTTCCATTAAAATTACTATTTGAAAAGAATAGATATATTTGTCCATTACTATCTTGACCTTGTACAAGAACGTGTCCATTTCCTAAACTAGTATAAGTACCATCAGCATTAACTAAAATCATAGTCCACGGATTAGTAGTTCTATCAGATCCTGTGTTAGGAATAAATGTAACGTATTGTGTAGCACCGATACTTACAGGACTTCCTGTATTGTAAGTTATTCCTGGATTTGTACTATAAACTTGACAAGTGGCAGTTTGTGTACAAGCCTGTACATTCCATTGCGTATCTGCTACTTGAGCACGACCAAAATGTACACCTGTAAACGGACTGTTAGATGCTGTTGTATTAGTTGTAGTTCCTGTAGTTGTAGTAGTACTTCCATCGCTGTAAGTTGTTACAGTTACAGGAGTAGTAGTAACAATTTGTTGACTACCTACAATAGTTGTTTGTGTTTGATTTGTAGTTGTTGTACTTACTACTGTTGGAACTACTGGAGCTGGTGCTCCTCCTACACCTTGTGTTGCTTGTGGAGCCGCAATAGCACTCATACTAGCACTGGAATTTGGTACACAAGTAAAAATGCTAGTTCCTGCCGCGCAACCGCCCATATATGTTCCTACTTCTATACTAGGATTACTGCTGGCATTAGTGCCGGATAAATCAAAACTAATATGATATGTAACGCCTGCTGTTACATTAATACCTTGATATATGCCGTCATAACTGCCTACAGCACCATCGTACCATTGGCCTGTACTCCAAGATCCAGCCGCACTAGGATATGTTCCGTTTTGATACCATACACCCCAATCGCTAGGGGCTTGGATATACATTTGTCCATAGTTAGTAGTGTTAACAACTAACGAGCCACCATATTGTAAATTTCCGTTTTGTAATAAGTTAGTAGAACCATTACCAGCTGTTACACTAGGATTAGTAAATGTCCAAAATCCAGGATCTTGTCTAAATGCAAAACCAACATAATCTGCACCTGAAGTGGTTGGAGTAAATGTATAAGTGTATAATTGCGTTCCATAAGAATAGTTTAATACATTTCCTAGATATCCAGCTGGCAAATCTCCAGCTTGACTAAATGCACTAAAATGCAATCCCATTAATACAAATAAAAAAGATAGAAAACGTTTCATTATCTGTTAACCACCTTTACTATGCCAACATTCTGTTTAATTACCACAGTATTCAAAATAGCATTAGCATCGCCAATTACTGTTGTTGCTGTATTATCATTATGTGTAATACTAATAAATGTGTTTGAGTCAGTACCTGATGTTTTTACTTCAGCATAATTATCTTGACTAGTGCGATAAGCAGTTCCTTGGCCTCGCATGTTTATATCTAAAGCATTTGGATTTTGCCAGCGTACACAAATTCCCTTAGTTGCATCGCATGTAGCAGTTACTACAGCATCTTGCATACGTTGTATCATAGCTTGCTCAGATGCTTGAGCATCTTTTGTTATTTGTGCAAGTATCATTGCCGCTTCAGCTTCTAACTGTTCTTTTTCTTTTTCTGATTTGCTCTTTTGTTGTTCTTTAAGGGCACGTTGAATTTCTATAGGTTTGACAATGATTAACCCGTTGGTAATTTTACTTTCGATAATATTCAATACACGTGGCGGGGTTGGAGGAATATTTCCGCTAATAATATAAGTTCCTTCAAATGCTTTATCGAGCACTACCATTCCGGCAAGAGTAGAAACTTCTATTTTGCCTACTGCACATACATTTTCTTGTAATTCGTATTGTTTAATATCTTTTTCTTCTTTACAACTTGGCAATAATACAATAAGACTTGCACCAGATTCGTCAACAGTCATTGTAAAGTCTGTTCCGCGAACAGCGATAGTTGCACTAGGAGTTTTAATATCTACTGCTTGTGGATTATTTTTAGCAATTTGTCCAGACGCATATCTAACTGTGCCCATTGTTGCCTTAAGTACAAGTTTTCCTGCATCTGACTTCTTAGGATCATAAACAAAATCGTCTATAAGTAATTTGCTATTTTCAGTTATTTTAACTTTAGTATTATCAATAAATGTAATATTAGCAGAACAGGCCGCAGTGACGTAAGTGTCATTACTTTCAACACCTGCGCCTTTTTCACCACCTAACTTCTGCTTGTTGCGTTCAATTGAACAAGCCGTCCCTTTGGTTTCGCTGACGTTTCCAATACCCGCCCAAGAGAAGTTGACGGTCAAACATAACAAGACCGCCAACAACTTTTTCATATATTACCTCGCTATTGCTGTTACTGGCCCTGCAATAGTAGCACTACTTGTACGCACAGTTATAGTATTATGACTACCGTTGGTATTGATGTTTACCATAGTATCATTAGTACCTTGTTGTTGTGTAGTAATACTGTTGTAATCGCCTTGTGTTGCAACTACTAAGCCATGTCCATTAGCACCTGCGGCATCAGTCTGCTGAAAGTTATAAATGTTATAACTACCAGTAGTTGTATCGCTAATATTGGCATTGGAAGTAGTAACATTTTGTGTTACTTGGTTTCCGCTACCAGTAAGGCTTGTACTTAATGTATTAGTGCTTCCAACAATATTAGTAATAATCATATTACTATCTCCCGACACAGTTTCAGAAACTGTGTTATGATTATTGCTAGCATGGTTTTGATCACCAATAGTTAATGAAGTTTGGTTAGTGTTGCCAGTTACAGTACTTGTGTAACTGTTGTTTGCACCCTGAATATTATATTGAGCACTATCATTGCTACCATGTTGGGTAATTGCTAATGTGTTAGTGCTTCCAGTAATAGTACCATAGTTGCTTGCGCTTGGTGTTGCTGGATTAAGTGTAGTAATACCTGTACCATCAACTGTTGTCGATGATGAGTTTGTAACTCCACCCACTCTGTTAGTTCCGCCAACTTGTTCAATAACAATACTATTCGAACTACCTATTTGTTGAATGTATACATTATTTGGACCAGTTGTTGCATCTACAGCATACGCTATACCCGACAAAGGCATTACAGCCATTGCTAGAATTGCAGTAAATTTTCTCGGAATACTGCCGTTTCCTTTTTTACTTGTTACCATCTCGCTCCTGGATTATTCCTAATCCGCTCCCTGGGATACTATCCCTAAAATTGTGTTCCTTCCCAACCTTTCTTACTAAAATATTTACACGATGAGTTGTGTAAGTTATACTCCGCTGTTATTTTTCTAACATGTAAAAAAATTTACATGTAAAAAAATTTACACCTTATTTTTTTGAAGACTCTGATTTAACATCCTCGCCTTTTACTTCTACTGGAGCTACTAGTGCCACAGGTTCTTCTTTAAAAGACCAATGTCCTTTGCGAGCACCTTCATTAATAGTCTGCACCACTGCCGCTTGAATAGCAATGTCTACAGCCTTATTAATACTTTCATTAATACTACCGCCTAATTCGCTTTCTAATGTATCTGTGCCATTATTAAACCAACGCATTAAAGTTAGTTTATCCATGTAACTTAAAACTGTTTTAGTAACTGTTACGTTAGTTAATATTTCGCCTGTTTGTACACTTACTGTACGTAAATTAATAGTTACTGTATCTGATTGATATTGTGTGCTTGCACCAATACCAAATACACTCACACCTGCACCGCCTGTGATACTATTTGAATCGTAACCAACAATTCCGCCTTCAACGATTACGCCAGCAAATATCATTGGAGGTAATGGTTGAGCTTCTTTACCTTGATATGCTTCGCGCATTTGGCGGATCATTTGACGTTCTTTAATTAAGTTATCTAAACCTACACGTTCAACAACTTTAAACCAACGACCATCACCTGCATCTTGTAATGCTTTGATTAAAAATCCTTCTCCGCCTTGTGTAACTGCTGTTGAGAAACTTGCGTATCCTGCTACATACTTACGTTGACCTGTTTTATCTGCAAAACTATAAACAGCAATAGGAATAGGGCCGCCAACTGGTGGCTTAATTTGATTTTCTTTCTTATCTAAGAAAGTAGGTTTTGTTATCACTGGTTCATCAAATTGATTATTTGTAATTTTCTCATGTATCGCAGAACTGGTGGCGCATCCACTTAATGCTACCACTACTGCTAATGGTATTAATAGTTTTTTCATGAATTATTCCTTAAAACGCAAACGTTCCGATAGGAACAGTCATATTAGTATATTGACTTGGGTTCGAATCATTGGTAATTCTAATATTAATCATTTGACTAGAATTGTTTAATGACCAAGTGATTGTGTTTCCGCCCACATCCATAGATCCACCACAGTTAGCACCGCAACTAGGTTGACCAGTTGCTCCGAACAATGTATTGGTGATATTAAGTGCTAACTGACTATAAATGCGACTTTGCAAGTTAGAAACAAACTGTGCTTGCGGTGTGTTTGCCGCGGCTGATATTGCCGCTTGCTGTAATGCCTGTTGCTGTGCTTCGTAGTTGGCTTTATTTTGATCTTGCATTTGCTTGATCGATAACTCGTAGGTACCGTAGCCCGCACCGTTAAATGTTGGACTATTAAATTGGTAGTCTAATTGACCAGCAAATGTGAATGATGGTAATACTGCTAATAGTAATAATACTTTTTTAGACATGGTATTCGCTCCCACTAAGTCTTCGTATTATTTACTTAGAAAAACGAAAGTATTAAACTAGCTGTTTTCTTAATCTAGATTAAGAACTCTTATGATTTTAGTAGGCCAGCGTTTTTAAGAATAGCTTGAAATTCAAACATTGCGCTTGTTTCTTCTTCATCACTAGGTACACCTGCTGTTTGAGGTGCTTGTGATGTGAATTCCGTACCTTGTAAATTAGTATTTTGAGGTTGTTGTGTAGTAGGTTCAGGTGCAGGTGCTTGTTGAGCTTTAGCTACTGCTTTTGCCGCATGAGTTTGAGCTTGCGCCTGCGGTGTAACAGGTTGTGCGTTAACAGGTGTAGTTAATGCTAATTCATCTAGTAACGGACCTCCTGCAACATTAGTACGTACAGTAGTACCTGATTGAGTACTCCACATTCTACATAATGCTACTTTCTTTTGTACTTGTTGGCCTTTAGCATTAGTAGTAGTGATTAATCCGCTAATATTAACACCCATTCCACCAGCAGGTGCCCAACCGATTAAGTCTGTTTTCTCCATTGCCGCAACAAGTCTATCATCAATTTGCATCAATTTATAACCTGGGCTACCCGGATCTGTAACTAATTTTACAATGTCTACTGTTTCACTTTGACCAGTTGCTTCGTCATAATTGTTAGCATATCTAATTAAACCATTAGCAATAGATTTAACAAGTATTATTTCCTTGCGTACACTATCACCACCTGTTAATCTTTGAACTTTAGCAATCGCCAACGGCCAAATTTTTTGTAATGCTTTTATGTGGTCTGCATTAGATGATCCCCAGTATTTTTCATAAGCACTTACGTCTATTCCAAATACTAGTTCGAAGAATTTTAATTGTTTAATCCATTCGTGTCCACTTGCTTGTCCGAGTTGACTTGGGCCAGTTTTAACACTTAATAGATTAATTTTAGATCCGTCAATTTCCATAATCAAATCAGCTTTAGTGCCTTTTTGATCACTAATACCATCGGATACAACTTGGATAGTATTAGTATTTGGATCTTCCGATGTTTGTTTTAAACCAGCGGCAATTTTATGTGCATTTTTTGCATATTCCAATGCGCTTAACATTGCACCCATTGCCTTAGGGTCTATCTCTTTTGGGTTTTTAATAAACTCTAGAAATGCTCTAACATCTTTGCCTGGAGCTTTAATAATCAAATTAAGATTGTCTGCTTTGCCGTTTCCGTGCGTAATAGTTCCTGAATAAGATAACTGTAAACTACTACCCTTTTTTCCGTTAGCGTTAATAACAGAATTCATTGTAAGTTGTTCTGCTAGGTCTAGGAAATCTCTTAATCCAGTATCTCCACCAGCATTTAAAAATTTAGCACCGGCTGCAACACCTAGAGCAATTTCTCCAATATACCCTACATTATAATCAACTTCTCCGCCTTTAATATCATTTGTTTTTTCAAGGTCGGTGAATAATATTGTTTGGCCGTCTGTTGTTTGAAGTCTTCTAATATCGGTGTTTATTTTTAGATATTTTTCACCGTCTTCGCTATTATCCAGTGCTTGTTGTAGCAACTCAGACATTTGTGGGTCTAATATTACAGATTCCCCATACTTAGCTTGTTTTTCAGGAATGATTGCAAACGGAATAGATTGATCAATCATTCTAATCATATTTTGAAGATAAACCGGATGAAGACCATTAGTAATCTTCATTGCGGCTTCTTTTAGTAAGGGTTTAACGATGTCATTAATACGCATAGTACAATATTTATACTATTTCGGGAAACAAGCATTCCTGTATGAAAACACGGACATCTTCTTCATTTAACCCTAAACTAGCCATAACTTTAGGTGTATGTGGGTTTTGTTTTTGATTATCGCAATAATAGTTTTGAAAATTAGTAATATCTGTAGCAGTATTATTAGTTTCACCTACTGTTTCTAAGTAGTGGTTAATAAGTATGCTGGCAAGACTGCTGATTTGAGCTAATTCGCTGTCATCGCTAACATTGCCTGCGGCTACCATGTGTTGGCTGAAAATACGTTTAGCCCAATCTGGAAGTTCACGCTTTTTAAACCATTCGTAGCGACTAACTTCTTCTCCGAAATAGTCTAACATAGGATGGAATTTGTCTTCTGTAGGGCTGTAATCGATAAAACAGCCAGTCATCTTGTTTTTACCGGCTATTACATCAAAACCAAAGATCGGAGCAGGATTATGTATGTGTGGAAAGATGCAACAATGCATCATCCATAGTCCTTTTGAATCTCTCGCATCAACCACATCAACGTGAGCACGGCGATAAGCGTCAGAAGTCCATACACGATTAATCCAACCAGGCTGGTTAAATCGGGCCATTCCAGGTTCAAAGATTTCAGTGCCAGTCCGGCCAAATTCAGTCTCCAATAAAGTCTGAATATTTATTAGAGTATCCCAAACTTTACTCATCTACGAATTCTACAAATTCCATCATGTCTTTAAACATGTCGGCGGCAAATTGGAAACATATTTTTGCTTCATCTGCCATGCTATCGTCGATACGGCTACGAATTGCTTCTTTAAGAAGGTCCGGATCCGAAAACTGATACATACGTCCGCTACCAGGAACACGCTTGGCAATCAGTTGCCCACCTGCTAAATCACCCATATGACGAACATATATATGTGCCATAAGTTTTGCAGGATCATCTTTAATACTCATAATGTGATCTGTGTAGCGTTTTACCACAGGAAGAATTTGTGGTTCGCCATCTTCATCACGCCATAATTCTTTAAAGTCTGCTAGAATTGCAGGAGCTCTGCGAATATCTGGTAACCCATTTAGTACACCTTGAGCCATTGCACATACTTCTAACAACTCGTATGTTGGATGTTGATTTTTTAAATAAGTTGCATATATCTTAGGATTGATTTTGCCTGAGAATAGTATTTTTACAAAAGGCTGTGTTTCAGCATTTTTATGTGCATCGTGTGTAAGTTCTCTTAAACTCATTCTTCTTCCAATTTAATTTGTAATGGGTGATTATTGGTACGAGCTTGATTAGTTGCTTCAACTGCTTTAGCTTCTGCAATTTCAAAACTGTAAACTCCAGCAATACCGCTACCAGTTTCATGCACTTGTAACATAATGTCACGAGCACTGTCATGCGAATGTTTAAAAATTTCAATTAAAACTGCAACTACAAATTCCATTGGAGTTGAATCATCATTAAGCACAATTACCTTCCAACGCTTAGGTTCGGTTGCACGAATTTTGATTTTCTCATCTAGTTGGATGTCGGTTCCGGCCATTTTATTCTCTTTCAAAAGAGGGGGAGTTTCCTCCCCCGGTTGATTATTTAATTGTAATGTTACGTGGTTTTAAAGATTCTGGAATGATACGTTCAATACTAATAATTAACATACCATCATTAACTTCTGCATCTTTAACTTCCATGTACTCAGCTAAAGTCCATGTTTGTTCAAAGTTACGTGAAGCTAACCCACGGTGCAAATATTCTTTGCCTTCGGTCGATACTTCGCCTTGTATACCACGAACAACTAATTGATCCTGGTCTACTTCTACCGTGATTTCTTCTTTCTTAAAACCTGCTACTGCAATTTCAATAGCATATTCCTTGTCACTATATTTTACAATATTGTGTGGAGGGTAATTGCCATTTACTTGTTGTTGCAATCTTTGATTAAAGATTTGATCAAAGCCGATTAAGGCTCTGCTTAGGTTGGCGAAATCCGCCGGTGTTACTTGTTTTAATTGCATTGTTGCCATTTTGTTTATCTCCTTATATTAAGCAAGAATGTGTAGGGCCCTTTACGGCGCCCTACGTTTACATTGTATTACTCTTTCGAGTCTTTGTCAACTTCTGTGAAGCTCGCATCAACAGTTTGTTCACCTTCTGGTGTTGGTTGAGCGGCAGCTGATTCAGCGGCTTGTTTCTTAGCCATTACTGGACCTGCGGCTTCAAAAAGTTTTTGTACTGATTCTTTGATTGCTTCTGGATCTTCACCTTTGCAAGCATCATCCAATGCTTTGCTTGCGGTGTCAAAACTTGTGCGCTCGTCTTCAGTTAATTGATCTTTGTACGTTTCATAGTCTTTCTTGACGCTGTGTGCAGTGCCTTCAGCATTGTTACGTGCATTGATCAATTCTGCTGCCTTTTTATCTGCTTCAGCATTTTCTTCTGCTTCTTTAACCATACGTTGGATTTCAGCATCAGTTAATCCTGAATCGGATTTGATAGTAATCTTGTTTTCTTTGCCAGTGTTTTTATCTTTGGCACTTACATTCAAGATACCGTTAGCATCGATATCTAGCGTAACTTCAATTTGTGGTGTACCACGCATTGCTGGAGCAATACCTTCCAAATTAAATTCGCCTAATGCTTTATTATATTTGTACAATTCACGTTCACCTTGTGCAACTTTAATAGTTACAGCTGGTTGGTTGTCTTCTGCTGTTGAGAAAACTTGTGAATGTTTAGTTGGGATTGTTGTGTTCTTAGCAATCAACTTGGTAAACACACCGCCCATTGTTTCAATACCCAATGTTAATGGAGTTACGTCTAACAGTAGAACGTCTGTCTTGTCGCCTGCCAATACAGCACCTTGTACTGCGGCACCTGCGGCAACTGCTTCGTCTGGGTTAACGTCTTTACGTGGAGCCTTACCGAATAGTTTTTCAACTGCTTCTTGTACTTTAGGCATACGTGTTTGACCACCGACTAAGATAACTTCGTCAATATCTTTAGCAGTAACTTTAGCGTCTTTCATACAAGTTTTGCATGGATCGATTGAGCGTTGGATTAATGCTTCGACCATTTGTTCAAACTTAGCACGACTAATAGTTACATTCAAGTGCTTAGGACCACTTGCATCTGCTGTTACATATGGCAAGTTAACACTAGTAGATTGGCTAGATGACAATTCAATCTTAGCTTTTTCTGCGGCTTCTTTCAAACGTTGTAGTGCAAGAACATCGTTCTTTAAATCAATACCGTTTTCTTTTTTGAACTCTGCAACTAAATGATCCATTAATACTTGGTCAAAGTCTTCACCGCCTAAGAATGTATCACCGTTAGTAGCAAGAACTTCAATTTGTGTATCGCCATCTACTGCGGCAATTTCGATAATTGAAATATCAAATGTACCACCACCTAAGTCGTATACAGCAATTTTACGATCTTTCTTATCTGTCTTGTCAACACCATAAGCAAGGGCGGCCGCTGTTGGCTCGTTAATGATACGTAGTACTTCTAAGCCAGCAATCTTACCTGCATCTTTAGTAGCCTGACGTTGGCTGTCGTTAAAGTAAGCTGGTACAGTAATAACTGCTTGTGTTACTGTTGTGCCTAGATAATCTTCAGCAGTCTTTTTCATTTTGCGAAGTACTTCAGCTGATACTTGTTGCGGTGCAAGTTTTTGATCGTTTGCTTCGATCCATGCATCGCCGTTATCTGCCTTAACAATTTTATAAGGCATCAAATCAATATCTTTCTGTACTTCTTTTTCATCAAACTTACGTCCAATAAGACGCTTGCTTGCGTAGATAGTATTCTTTGGATTTGTGACTGCTTGTCGTTTTGCTGTTGCACCTACTAGGATTTCGTCCTTTGTGTATGCAATAATTGAGGGTGTTGTTCTTGCGCCTTCGCTATTTTCAATAACTTTTGCTACTCCATTTTCTAGGATAGCCACGCAACTGTTTGTTGTACCTAAGTCGATACCGATGATTTTGCTCATAATTTTCTCCTTTGTTTAAGCAAGTAAATTTTGTAGGCCCTTACGGCGCTCTACAAATTTATTTATCTCTGACGATTTATTCTTTAATATTTTCGAATATAAATTCTGCTTCTGGAATACGTGTATGTGTGTTTTTACTGCCTAATACTATAACAATACGGTTTCCTAATTCTGTATCTAGCATCATAACTATACACCCTCCAGCGGCATTAATATATCCTGTTTTGCTTACTATAAATTTATGACTTTTGCCTATGATGGGGTTAGTATTGTGAAATACTAACCACTTTTTACGTATTTTTATTTTTATTTCGCTAGTACTTGCGGCATGTGTAATTTCTGGATATTGACTGGCAGCCTCTACTAGCTTTATTAATTCTCTAGCAGTACTGACATTCATAACACTTAAACCAGTAGGTTCTACAAAATTAGTATTTGGCATTACTAAAGATCGTGCTTTAGCGTTCATGGCACGTATACAAGATGGTTTACCTCCTGGATACATTTCGCATAAAATTTCCGCGGCATGATTGTCAGATTTAATCAAGGCCATATCTATAAGTTGGCTTCTTGTAAAAAGTCCAATAGGTTCTGCAAGATCCTGATGTGCATCCAACACTACCATTACTGTCATTAGTTTACTAATGCTAGCAATACTGCGTACTTGATCAGGATTCTCGCTTTGAACTATTTGTCCAGTATTATCAGCAACTAGCCAACTTTTAGCTGTAACCTTAGGCCACTCAAAAGCATAACTACGAAAACTGATTAATAACCCAACAACGATTATAAGTTTTCGATAGTTGACCATTTTTTAAGTTTTTCTCTTTTAGCAATAGCGGCTTGCTCGATATTAGTCCAGCTGACTACGTCCATATCTTGAAGAATTTCAATCATAGCGTACAAGTCACCTAGCTCTTCTTCCAAGTGCTCTCGATTAGTTTTTGGCTTACCTGGTTTGTAATTGTCAATACCAAAACGATGACATTTGCTAATTGCTTGAATTACCTCTGCACATTCTTCACTAAGGATATTCATTACTTCACGTTCTTGACTGTTCATATTACCTCTGATTTGCAAATGGGGCTATGTATTTGCCCTCTGTTGTTGTACTGGTGCGCAATGTGTTATAAACATTTTGAATACCAACTGCTTGGTTCCATGCATCTTCTAACGCATGATGAGCTGTTACAGGCGGGCGTTGCGGATTAATGCCTAAATCAAATGCTGTACGCACATCTCTGACTTCCCAGAACTTCCATGGGATAGCTCTATTGATTTTACGGAATACATGTTCGCAAATAATAATATCAAAACAACTACCATTTGACCAAAAACGTTTAGCACCCCAACAGAATTTATAAAGTTGCTGAAAAGCATCTTCAATATCAATTCTTCCTTCGGGATCAAAAGCGGCTTCTTGCGCTTCTTTACTTTGATTAGCCCACCAAGCGATTGTGTCATCATTAGTAGTTAATCCTATCCTATCACAACTGTCCAAATCTACTTTAACATAGAAACTGTCCATTTTTGGTTCTTTTAATTCTGATCCAAATGGATCAAATTTTACAGCACCGATTGTAAGAATAGCGGCGTCGGGAGTTGTATTTAGAGTCTCCAAATCTATCATAATGTCAGTATTCATACTAACATTATAACATCATCATGCTACGATGTCAATAGAGTTTTGGTGGAAGTTGTTGGTCGCGTAGCTTTTTATTCCAACGTGCTTTGGCCGCACCTTTTTTACGCTTGCGTTCTGTAGTTGGTTTTTCGTAAAACTCTTTGGCTCTAAGTGTATCCAAAGTTCCGGCTTCGTCCATTTTGCGCTTAAATCGGCGCAGGGCCTGGTTGATGTTTTCACCATCTTTAACCGTTACTCCGGTACCTTTATTCTTCTTGTATATTGCCATCTTCTTCGTCTTCCCCTGAAGCTTCCTCGTCATTAAGTTTTTCGATGATCCATTCTAAATCATAGATTCTATTTTTACTTATCAAACGATAAGGAGTAATCTCATCAGTAGTTATATAGTATGAATTAGGTTGAGATAACAAAAAAGTAATAAATTTTTGAGTTATTGCATCGCTGTTATCAACATCAATAATAACACAATCTACTTGCATTGCTATACTTAACAACCACCCAATATCTACATCATCATTATCAAATATAAAAACATTAATGTCGTCTGGTATTTTACTTAAAATTGTCTGAAATTGTGATTTAACAAAGTTACTTGGTTTAACTAGCAAGTAACTCAGATTCATATTAAACAATTTATCCGGCGGAGTTATTAAGGTTATTCTTCCTAAGTTCATGTATTTGCTCTTCAAAGTGTGCTATTTTTTCTAGTGTGTAATCACTAAACTGTGGGCCAATGGATTTAGTTTGTTCAATAAAATTATATAGTTCAATGTCCGATTTGTCTACTGTAAAATCTTCAAATTTTCCTGCGCTGTATACTTTATACAATTCATCTACAGGTCTATGTACAACTCTTTCGTTTATTCTGGACCACAGATTACTTTTGGATTGTTCTTCATTTTGAACATATCCTACTCTCGGCTCTTGGTTTGCACTTGCCCCGTTTCGTCCTTCATCATGTAAGTCTTTTTTTTTGGATCAAGCATACTATCTATACCTACTTCAAAATTGTCATTCATTACATTTGAATATAAGGTAGATTGTGCAAGTGTATCTGGTGTAGCAGGTACAGATGTAAAATCAGCAGATACATCGCTTAATAAAGTAGGAGCAACTGTAGTTTGTACTGTTTGTTCTACTGGTCGGTATTTTTCTGGATTTTCTAATACATCAGCAAGTGATGTAGTTTTAGGAGTATCTAATGAAACTTCTTCACCGTTAGTATTGATGTAAGAATCGCCACGGGCAACACGATCTTCCATAGTGTCTTGTTCAGCAGTTTTAGCAACTTCGGCTTCCGCTTCTGCAATCATTTTATTCCACTTGTCTAATTCAGTTTCTTCTATTCCAAGTACTTCTGGATCAGTAGATTGCTCTAGTTCTGCTGGTGTCGGTTTCTCACCAACATCACTATCTAATTCTGCGATAGTAGGTGCTTCATCTTCTGCAACAAATTCTTTTGAACTAAGATCGTCTTCTTCTTTTTGTTCTCGAGTCCAACCAAAAGTCATTTGGCTAGCAAGTAGCATAATAACCGCAAGAGGATCAAATACAATAACAATAAGAACAATTATCCAAGTAACTGCACGTTCTAACATTCCTGCGTCTGGTGCAGTTCCGTAGATAAAGGCAGCGATATACTTAATTGGGCCAACTTCGGCGTCGACCTTGCGTACTTCTGCACGTATTGGAGCCGCTTCGTCGTTAAGACTAGCAATAAGTTTCTGCTGGGCTTCAATGTCTTTGGCAAGCGAAACCCTGTCCTTCTGCTGACTCTTACGTACAGCGTTGGCTTTGTCGGCACCTTTTTCATCTGACGAACGACCCATGATCTGGTCCACCGCTTCATCCATCTGTTTAAGTTGTTTGCGGTCGGCTTCGATATTCTCTTTGGCAGTTTTGATCTTTTCATCAAAGATAGCGATTTTGCTTTGAACGTCGCCCGATACAATGTTCTGGTCATTATGTGCTTTCGAAAGGAATCCAAAAATACCCATTGAAGTAATAAGCATTAATACAATGACTGCGGTCGTCATATATATTTTCATGAAACGTGGAGCACGTTCCCAATTTGCTTTTAACCAAGAGGCGCAGACAAGTTTACCAACTTCTAAAGCTGACCCCATAATCATAATAGGAATCACAGCCGCAGAAAAGATAGCGGTCAAACCTACCACTGAGTAGTAAATTGCGACCGCCGAAATTGTTAAACCTGTTAGTAAAAGTAGATACGCTAATATCATCCTTATCCAATCATTATAGTGGTGTACCTACCAACGTTGTTCCGCTAATCTGTGCTACAGATGTTACTGCGGTAAACGCTTGTGCTGGAGTACAAGGTTGAAGAATAGTGACTTTAGTTTGTGAGTCACCGTTTTGAGCTGGGTTCCAAACACGATAGGTTTTACTCCAACCTGCGCTTGATCCGCCAGTTACTAGTGCTGTTGCAATAATATCTTGAATAGCTAACAAATTGGTTGTAATAGCTGTGCTTGTAGAATTTAAACTATTGTAAGCTGTACCAGTAGTACCATCTGCGTTAGTATATGTTCCGTTAGCTGTTCCACCTTGACTAGCTAACCACTTATTCCACTCACCTAGGATGAATGTATCACGATCAAATTCTACAGTAAATGCAACTGCTGTGTTTGCGCTAGTAGCATCTGCGCCACTTGAAGCACCTGTAATAACTACATCTAAAATACGGCAATCTGCAACACCTGATAGTCCTTCAACAATACGTTCCCAACGTAAATTGCCTTGAGCAAGCAATAATGATTGTGCGGCTGTCATAGTGGTGGCATTGGTATAATTTGAGCTATCCCAATCGTATGGGTTTACACCACCACCAGCTGTTCCAGTAGTTGCAAAGTTTGTATTTGTATTAATCGAAACACGGTAAATGCCCTGTGTTAATTGATTGCTATCTTGTTGGTATCCTGATCCGGCCATAATTGCCTACTCCTAGTTTATAGTATATTTAGCCAGTGAATTACTTAAACACAATTAATGCAAGCATGGCGGCTTGGCAAAAAAAGCCAAAACCAATGGTTACAATGTTCAAAAAGTCTTTTTGGATTGCGGCTTTAATAAAAAAGCAGAATAATCCCGCCCAGCTAAACAAAACCATGTCTACTGGGGGCATTTTTTCAGTTAATCCTGTTAAAACTGCTAACATAGTAGGAATTGTAGCCAAGTGTAGCAGAATTACTGCTACCCAGCCCATAGTTTCTGCACTAACATGTGGCGCATGTTCCTTAATGTTTTTAACCAACAAATCTAAATCAAAAAAGTTATGTAAGCCTGTTTTGATTTTTTCAACGGTTGTGTTCATGCTTGTCCTTAATTATAAAAAATGTGGTGGCCAATTTTAGCTACGGGCTTTTTGTTCCAGCCTGGTTGTACATAGTCCCCATGGAAATATAGGGCGTTTTTTAAGTCTGGAAGGCGGAATCCTTCCAATAATACTTTCTTTGCTACTTCCATACTTTCTGTATACATTGGACCATTCATAGGCTTCATAGCACTTGGTCCTTCACAATACCAACTAAATTGGCACATGACTTTTTCGTACACAACATTTTTTTGATATACAACTTTACAGATGTCGCTAGGGAAAGCGCCGCTTTCTGTACGGTTGATTGTAACTTGTGCAACTGCTACTTTACCTTCAAAAGGTTCAGAGCCTGCTTCATGATATATGTTACGAGCTAGACAATCTAATTGTGTTTGTCTCATTTGTGCTGTAACTGGGCTTGCTTGTTCGCGAGCTTGTTTTAAGTGATCAAACTTACGGGCAACCGTAACTTGAACTACTCCTAGTACTGTTAGCATTACTAAACAGTTTATTAAAATTTTGATGATGCGTATCATTTTTGTCTCCTTTACGCTGGATGAGGTATCGCTACTACCGTCATTAATTAATGTTTGGCTGTATCCGTTTCTCCTAAATCTAATAGCCGTTGCCCCAAAACCTTTTGGGGACAATATATAGTTATCCTCTGTTTCCAGAGGTAAAGTACTATGTTTATGCATAAACACAGTTTAACGTCTCATTTTAGAAATGTCAACTGCTTGTTCATCGCTAAAAACCGGCACTGCGTTGCTTTTATGCATGGTTGCGATGCCTTTTACCTTTGTACCCGTATAAACTTTAGCAGGAGCCAAACTTGCAACACCGTTAGTAGTGCCCAAACTTTTAATATGTGCTGTAGTATCTCTGCCAGCCGGAATACTCAAATTATATACAGTACTCAAACTGGGCGCACTCATAGCACGATTACGCTTTTTTTCTTCTTGCTCAACACCTTGACGTTTGAGCAATTCTTTCCAACTTGCATCCAATTGCTCAGCCTTTCTTTTAGCATCTGCTGAAGCGAATTTCTTTTTGCCTTTCTTTTTGCCAGAAGTACTAAGCCAAGGGCCTTCTAAATGCATCGACATATCAGTTCCACTCCATTAGTTGTTTGCCCGATTGTGTTTCTATTAATGTTGAAACAAGTCCACCAATTCGATTGTGTAAAGGATCAGTTGATTTCATCTTGTTTGCATCAAACGGAAGTTGCATTTTAGAAAGCCAATGTTTAGTCATACGAAGCAGATCAATATCATTCTGACATTGTTGCATTGATAAAAATACGCATCGGTCAACTGTATCATGAAACTCGTTACTATCATCACCGTATCTTAACTTAGCATCTTGCATTAGATTACCCAATTCATCTGCCATAGTTTTAGGATCAAATTTAAGTATGTTCCAAAAATGTTGCTGATCTGGTGTCAATTTGAACTCCAAAAGTTATAACAATACTAGTATTATACTAGCTTGTTCAAATTATGTCAACGGAGTTTATACTCGAAAACTTTCACCGCAACCACAGCGGTCGCGCTCGTTTGGATTGATAAAATCAAATCCTTCGTTGAGTCCGTTGCGAACCCAATCCATTGTTAAGCCTGCTAGGTAAGGCTCATCTTTCAAACTGACTAGTACACAGAAATCGTTTTGGGCATAATTGATTATGCCTTCTTCTCCGTCATACTTGTCCACATATTCCAACACATAAGCCAGGCCACTACAACCTGTGGTTCTTACACCTATGCGAATGCCGACACCCTTACCACGTTTGGCAAGATTTTGTTTAATCTTCTTTTGTGCCGTGTCGGTTACGATAATCATTTACGGCCGCTTTAATACAATCTTCAGCAAGAATTGAACAATGTATCTTGACTGGAGGTAAAGCTAGTTCTTCGGCAATTTGGGAATTTTTAAGGTTAACAGCATCATCAATATGCATACCTTTAACCCACTCAGTAACCAATGAGCTGGACGCGATTGCTGAACCACATCCGTATGTCTTGAAACGAGCATCTCTAATAATACCATCTTCGTCTACCTTTATCTGTAGTTTCATTACATCACCGCAACTGGGGGCTCCCACCATACCTGTACCCACAGTAGGATCGTTCTTATCAAACGATCCTACGTTTCTTGGATTTTCATAATGGTCGATTAACTGCGCTGAGTAGGCCATTAGTTTGGTACCAATACAATTTTTTGAGTATTGGTCTGAGGGTCAATCATTTGTTGCCAATGGTATCCTGGAGGAGGTGCTTGAACTGTGGGCTGAGTATAAACTACTGGGGGAGGAACATATACTGGAGCAGGCTCGACATAAACTGTATTTGGGCGACTTAGTTCGTAACCAATTACTCCGCCAATTAC
>Ga0316224_1001399_pt1 | contig 26610 bp, 21 predicted proteins | sample TBH18013metaG_FD_206254 | JGI IMG/M metagenome (GOLD analysis project Ga0316224, IMG submission 206254) | Freshwater microbial communities from Trout Bog Lake, Wisconsin, USA - TBH18013 | ecosystem: Environmental > Aquatic > Freshwater > Lake > Hypolimnion/Profundal zone | place: USA: Wisconsin... | reverse complement strand
TCAAAACTTTACTAATAAAATCAAACAAGATGGATGTAATACTCACAATCGTTTATGTGCTATGTTTCATAGTCGTATTCTGGCTCTTTTTTAAATCTGTTAACTACTTCGAAAAAATCTAATCATTATGATCGCATTATTCATTGTGGCAATCGCCGTATTTATTTATATGGTGTATGTATTGCTAAAACCCGAAAAATTTTAAAAATTATTAATTATCATCAAATCAAAAAATTATGAATACTGAAATCGCAGGTGTCATTTTTATGTATCTGGCAATGGTAGGCCTGGCCATACCATTGGGTAAATACATCGCCAGGATATTTAAGGGTGAGAAAACCTGGCTCGACTTTATGGCCCCTTTGGAAAGACTGATCTTTAGGCTCAGCGGGATAGACTCTAAAAAGGAAATGAATTGGAAACAGCACCTGAAGGCGCTTTTAACCATTAATTGTTTGTGGTTATTTTATGCTTTTTTCTGCCTGTTGTATCAGAGGCATTTGCCTTTAAACCCTGATAAAAACCCCAATCAGACACCCGACCTGGCCTTTAACACGGCTTTGAGTTTTTTAACAAACACCAACATGCAGGATTACTCCGGCGAAAGCGGTGTTACTTATTACACTCAAATATTTGTGTTAATGTTTTTTCAGTTTGTGAGTGCTGCAACAGGTTTTGCCGCTGTGATGATTGTATTTAAAGCAATGAAGGATAAGGTTACCGATAAACTGGGCAACTTTTGGGATTTTTTCCTGAAAGCGATTACCAGGGTATTGCTGCCATTGAGTTTTGTTGTTGCTATCATTTTAGCATTTAACGGCACCCCAACCAGTTATAAAGGAAAGGACACTGTAATAGGTTTACAGGGCGATACCGTTCATGTTTCGCGCGGTCCGGCAGCAGCTATGATCGCCATAAAACAATTAGGTACCAATGGCGGTGGCTGGTTTGGCACAAACTCTGCGCACCCGCTCGAAAATCCTAACTATTTAACAAATATGGTTGAGGATATCAGTATCGTCTTTATTCCAATTGCTTTGGTGTTTGCCTTAGGCTTTTATTTGGATAAAAAGAAGCTCGCCTGGGTGATATTTGGTGTGATGACGGTCGGTTTCCTGATGATCTTGATTCCGTCTATCCGGGCCGAAGTTAACGGCAACCCGGCTATAGCACATTTAGGGATCAGCCAACCCGGCGGGTCTATGGAAGGCAAGGAGGTCCGTTTCGGCCCGGCCGCTTCAGCTTACTGGGGTGTTACCACCACTGTAACTTCTAACGGCTCATGTAATGCCATGCATGATAGTATGATGCCTATATCCGGTATGGGACAAATGTTCGATATGATGATCAACGCCTTTTATGGTGGGGTTGGTGTAGGCTATCTTAACTTCTATGTATTTATCATCATCGCCGTATTTATATCAGGGCTGATGGTTGGGCGTACGCCTGAGTTTATGGGCCGCAAAATTGAGGCGCGCGAAATGAAGATCGCCTCGCTTGTAGCCTTGCTGCACCCCTTTTTGATATTAGTAGGTACTTCCATTGCTGCCTGGGTGCTGGTGAATTATCCGAATATAAATTGGGCCGTAAAACCTTCTGCATGGTTAAACAATCCCAGTTTTCACGGCTTTTCTGAGATGTTGTACCAATTTAGTTCTGCTTCGGCCAATAACGGTTCGGGTTATGCAGGGCTTACGGCAAATAATATTTTTTGGAATGTCAGCACCGGTTTGGTGATCTTCCTTGCACGGTTTTTACCGATCATTGGCCCGGTAGCCATCGCTGGGATTCTGGCCAACAAAAAATTCATCCCTGAATCTGCTGGGACACTTAAAACTGACACAGGAACTTTCGGCGTAATGGTATTTGCTGTTATAATCATCATTGCAGCACTGTCATTCTTCCCTGCATTGGCTTTGGGGCCTATTGCCGAACATTTTTCACTTAAATAATTAAAGGAGTCCAACATGAGAACTGATAAAAATACATTATTCCAGGGCGATCAAATGAAAGAAGCATTAGGGCATTCTTTCATAAAACTCAACCCACGCTTATTATTCCGTAACCCGGTGATGTTCACCGTAGAGATCGGGACGGTGGTAATGCTTGTAGTAACCGTTTTCTCCTTATTTAATAAAGGACAGGGAAGCTTTGGCTACAACTTTACCATATTTATAGTTTTATTACTTACCGTACTGTTTGCCAATTTTGCCGAAGCCATAGCCGAGGCACGCGGTAAGGCACAGGCCGAAAGCCTTCGCAAAACCCGTGAGGAAACTCCCGCCCGTATGCTGGTTGATGGCAAGGAAAAAACAGTAATGTCGTCGCTGTTAAGGAAAGGCGATATTTTTGTTTGCGAAGCAGGTGACAATATCCCCACCGACGGCGAGATCATTGAAGGTATTGCTACCATTGATGAATCGGCCATTACAGGAGAATCTGCTCCGGTGATCCGTGAATCGGGTGGTGATAAATCATCTGTGACCGGTGGTACCAGGGTTTTGTCTGACCGTATTAAAGTAATGGTAACCACCCAACCAGGCGAAAGCTTTTTGGATAAGATGATCGCGTTGGTTGAGGGTGCATCACGCCAGAAAACACCAAACGAAATTGCATTAACCATATTGCTTGCAGGTTTCACCCTGATCTTCGTTATCGTGTGCGTTACTTTAAAACCATTCGGCGATTATTCAAATACCCCCATTACTATAGCGGCATTTATCTCATTGTTCGTTTGTTTGATCCCCACAACTATCGGTGGCCTTTTATCGGCCATCGGTATTGCGGGTATGGACAGGGCATTGCGCGCCAATGTGATCACCAAATCGGGCAAAGCTGTTGAAACTGCCGGTGACCTTGATACCCTGCTTTTAGATAAAACAGGAACCATCACCATCGGTAACCGCAAGGCTACTAACTTTTATCCAGCGAACGGAGTAAACGAAGTGGATTTTGTCACCGCCTGCGTTTTAAGTTCGCTGGCTGATGAAACCCCCGAAGGTAAATCAATTGTTGAACTGGGCGAGCATGGTAAAACCAAAGTATCGGTCAAAGTGCCAAAGGATTCGGTATTTATTAAATTTACAGCAGAAACCCGCTCAAGCGGTTTGGATACGCCAGAGGGCTTACGCATCCGCAAAGGCGCTTTCGACTCTATCCGTAACATTTCCTTAAAAGCAGGCAATAAGTTTCCTGCTGATGTTGAAGAAAATGTGAAGGTTATTTCTTCGAATGGCGGTACACCGTTGGTAGTATCACAAAATGAAGTGATCCTGGGTGTGATAGAGTTGCAGGATATCATTAAACCGGGTATTGCCGAGCGCTTTGAGCGCTTGCGCAAAATGGGTGTTAAAACTGTAATGGTAACCGGCGATAACCCTTTAACAGCCAAATTTATTGCTAACAAAGCAGGTGTGGATGATTTTATTGCTGAGGCTAAGCCTGAGGATAAAATGAACTACATTAAGAAGGAACAACAGGGCGGCAAGCTGGTAGCCATGATGGGCGATGGTACAAATGATGCCCCCGCATTGGCACAGGCGGACGTTGGCGTTGCCATGAACAGCGGTACACAAGCCGCAAAAGAAGCAGGAAACATGGTCGATCTTGATAACGATCCTACCAAGTTAATTGAAATTGTGGAAATTGGTAAGCAGCTGCTGATGACCCGTGGTACTTTAACCACCTTCTCTATCGCTAATGACGTGGCTAAATATTTCGCCATTGTGCCGGCCTTGTTCATGGTTTCAATCCCTGCACTAAGGGCTTTGAATATTATGGACCTGCACAGCCCGCAATCAGCGATATTATCTGCCGTTATTTTTAACGCTATCATTATCCCGTTGCTGATCCCTCTGGCATTGCGCGGTGTGGAATATAAGCCGATAGGGGCAAGCGCTTTATTGCGCCGTAACCTGCTGATCTATGGCCTGGGTGGCGTACTCATACCATTTATAGGTATCAAATTAATCGACCTTGTTGTCGGCATTTTAATATAGATGTGAGATATGAGACTTGAGATGTGAGACAAGTTCCCACATCTTAAGTCAAGATCTCTAAAATAATAAACGAAATAATTAAATGAATTAAGAAATGAGAGCCGGGCAAATAAATTAAATCTGTCTCAAATCTCAAATCTCACGTCTCAAATCTCAAAAATATGAAAACGTATTTATTGCCTTCATTAAAAATAACAATCATATTGTTAGTGCTTTTATCCGGTTTATATCCGCTGATAATAGCAGGCATTGGAAAATTTACACCGGGACAAGGTGACGGCGTAACCGTTACCTACAAAGGGCGGGTTGTTGGTTACGCCAACATCGGCCAAAAATTTACTAAGGATCAGTATTTCTGGTCTCGTCCATCAGCTGCTAATTACCAGGCAGATGCAGGCGCAGGTTCAAATAAAGGTCCTTCAAACCCCGATTACCTGAAAGGTGTCGAAAAATTGATCGATACTTTTATGGTACATAACCCAACTGTAAAACGCGCTGATATCCCCGCCGAACTGGTTACTGCTTCGGGTTCAGGTTTGGATCCCGATTTGTCACCTGCTGGTGCTGAGGTTCAGGTGGCACGTATTGCCAAAGTGCGCAACATCCCTGCTGCACAGGTTGAAAAAATAATTGCTAATAATACCGAAGGGCCTGTTTTAGGTTTGTTCGGCCCGTCAAAAGTTAATGTTTTGAAAATGAACGTTGCTTTGGATGAATTGAAGAAATAAAGGAACAAACTCTAATATTAGAGCCGCCTTTAAAATTGTGCAGCGGCTATGCTTCTGCACAATTAATTTTATACTTATTTACATGATAAAAAAAATTTTACTTTTATTACTTTCAGTATCGTCACTAAGTTTTGCTGTGAAAGCGCAGGATACAATAAAAACGACAGGCGATGCTCCCCTGGTGATCAGCGGTTCGGTAGACACTTATTTTAAATCCGACTTTTCCGGGCATGCTAATATCCCAACAAGTTTTGCAAACGAAAACAGCTCAATTTCTATTGGCATGGTTGACCTGGCCCTGAAAAAATCTGTTGGCAAGGCTTCATTTGTTGGGGAATTGTCTTTTGGTCCGAGAGGGCAGGAGCAATCCTTGCCAGATGGTTCCACTAAATCCATTTACACAGCCGGTGTTTCGAGCTATCATATCCAAAACTTGTATGTATCCTATAATGTAACCGACAAGTTTAACCTGTCGGCGGGTTATATGTCAACTTTTATTGGCTATGAGGTAATCAGTCCTGCAGCTAATTTTAACTATTCTACTTCCTATTTATTCACCAACGGCCCATTTGAGAATGCAGGTTTCAAAGCAACCTATACTTTCTCAGATAAAGTAAGCTTAATGGCAGGCATCTTCAACGATTACTGGAATACCTATCAGTCTTTAGGTGGCCGGGTGAATACATTCGGAGCCCAGTTAACAATAACACCAGTAAAAAACTGGACTGCTTATATCAACGTTGCCGCCGGCCCGCAATCAGGAACAGAAATTGACCTTACAACTGCCTGGCAAATTACATCAGCCTTTAAATTAGGGCTAAACGCCGCTGATTTTACAGCGCCAACCGGCATGTCGGGAGGTTTTTCAGGAGTTGCTTTGTATCCGCAGTTAGCCGTATCTAAGGCTGTTACATTGGGCCTAAGAGGTGAATACTTTACTACAAAATCCGGAACCTGGACAACCATGGCCGGGCCAAACCCGGGAGATGGAGTAATGGGTTATACTTTAACTGCTAATATAAAAGCTGGACCATTAACTTTGATCCCCGAGATCAGGTTAGATAACAGTTCGAAAAATACAATGTTTACAGATGGCGCCGGAGTAGCAACAAGCACTGCGTCACAATTTGTACTTGCTGCGGTTTATGCTTTTTAAGCGAATACCTTTTGCAATACAAATTTTATTAAGGAATAAAGAAAAACACGGATGCTTTATAATTAATTATTGTTTGTTAATTATAATTTGGTTTGATTGAGTTCGTGTAAAAAGGGGGTGTTCGCATCCCCTTTTATAAGTTTCAAGCCCCACCTAAATCCTCCCCGGTAGGGAGGACTTTAAAAAAAGGTGGAGTAAGGTACAAAAAGCAAAGTATTAACTGTAAATTCAAAAGTCTCCCCTGCCGGGGGAGATTTAGAGGGGGCTGTATGACAGAAGAAGAAAAAATCAAGGAACAATCGGTAGGGCATTTTCTCGACCTGATCAAACGTTCCAGGCGGGGTAAGTTTAAGATTTACATCGGCATGAGCGCCGGTGTAGGCAAAACCTACCGCATGCTGAAAGAGGCTCGCAGCTTATTGCGTAATGGCATCGACGTAAAGGTGGGATATGTTGAGACCCACAAACGCAAGGAAACCGAGGCTTTGATTGAGGGCTTACCGATAATTCCCCGCCGGAAACTTTTTTACAAAGGCAAGGAACTGGAGGAAATGGACCTGAATGCCATTATTAACCTGCGGCCCGAAGTCGTTATTGTTGATGAACTCGCCCATTCCAATATTGAAGGCAGTAAAAACGAGAAACGCTGGCAGGATGTAATGGATATATTGAATGCCGGTATCAATGTGATCAGTGCGGTTAATATCCAGCATATTGAAAGCCTTAACGAAGAGGTTCAAAAAATAACCGGCGCGGTCATCAATGAGCGGATCCCTGATAAGGTTTTACAGATGGCGGATGAAGTGGTGAACATCGACCTAACTGCCGATGAACTGGTTGACCGCTTAAAAGCGGGGAAAATTTACGATGAAAAGAAAATACAGCAGGCATTAAATAATTTTTTCCAGGCCGAAAGGATCTTGCAGCTGCGTGAGTTAGCCCTTAGGGAGGTTGCTAACCAGGTTGAGCGGAAAATAGATATTGAAGTACCCAAAAACATAAAATTGCGGCCCGAATTATTTTTGGCATGTATCAGTACAAATGAAGAGTCTGCAAAAATAATTATCAGGAAAACAGCGCGGCTGGCCTCCTACTACAGATCCAAATGGTATCTGCTTTATGTACAAACCTCCAACGAAAGCAGTGATAAAATAAATCTTGCTTCACAGCGGCACCTGATCAATAATTTTAAACTGGCTACACAATTGGGTGCTGAAGTTTTGAAAGTAAAGAGTAATAATGTAGCCAAAACAATTTGGGAAACAGCCGATAAATATGATATTACCACTATTTGTCTCGGGAAACCGCATTTTAAATTTTACCAGCTGGTTATGAAAACTGCGGTATTCACCCAATTATTAAATAAAATGTCGCAAACACATATTGATCTTGTAATACTATCATAATGACTATTAAAAATAAACTTCGTGTAGGCATCAGTTTTTTGTTCCTTCTGGCACTTATTTGCTGTGGTTTGTCTATTTTCTATGTGAACAAACTCTCGGTGGATGAGAAAAATATCTTAAAAGATAATTACGAGTCTGTACAATACACAAAAAACATATGTGTGGCTGTTGATGCAAGCCATGGTGCACTTAACGGGCAACAAATTAAAGCAATTGAAGAAAATCTTGCAGCTGAGGAGCATGACATTACCGAACCAGGTGAAGGACAACTCACTGCTTCCCTCCGATCAAAATTTGAGGCGCTTAAAAAAATTGATACCAATGCATCAAATGTAGCCGATGTAGCCGAATTGCATACTGCAATACGGAAACTGTCGTACGGTATAATGCAGTTGAACATGACTGCAATTGAACATAAGTATGCGGCTGCCACTGATACTGCAAATACTGATACGGTTATATTAGCTTTTGTCGGTTCATTTCTTTTCCTGGTTGCCTTTAGTTTTGTTGTCAATTTTCCGGGCTATATCGCAAACCCGATAAGGGAATTAACCGAACGTATAAAAGAAGTATCTAACCGTAACTACCAGCAGCAGCTTAATTTTAAATCGAATGATGAATTTGGCGAGTTGGGTCAGGCATTTAACACCATGACCAAAAAGCTCGATGAATATGAGCACAGCAACCTGGCAAGCATTTTATTTGAAAAAAGGCGTATCGAAACCATCATCAATTCTATGCATGATGCTATCATAGGGCTTGATGAAAAATCAGTTATCATTTTTGCCAACGAGGTGGCAAGCACCCTTATAGGCCTGCCCGAACAAAGTCTGACAGGAAAATATGCCCCGGATATTGCTTTGGAAAACGACCTGCTGCGAAACCTGCTGATAAATGATGAGCATAAAATGAAAATTTATGCCGACAACCGCGAAAGTTATTATAACAAGGAAGTATTAGCTGTAACCAGTAAAGATAAGGTTATCGGCAAAGTGATCATTCTGAAAAATATCACTGAATTTCAGCAATTGGACGAGGCGAAAACCAACTTTATTGCCACGATATCCCATGAGTTGAAGACACCGATCTCATCAATTAAAATGAGCCTTAAATTATTGGAGGATAACAGGATCGGCGATATGAATTCTGAACAAAAACAGTTACTGGAGAATATCGACGAAGACGCCCGGAGGTTGCTGCAAATCACCGGCGAGTTATTGGATATGGCCCAGGTGGAAACAGGTAAACTCCAGCTCAATTTTGGTAAAACGCATCCAAAAAACATTGTGGATTACGCCGTAAAAGCTTTGAAGACAACCGCTGAACAAAAGCAGGTAAGCATAAATGTACAATGCGATGCGGACCTTCCGGATGTAAAGGCCGACCTTGATAAAACCACCTGGGTATTGATTAACCTGCTTTCAAACGCGGTAAAATACAGCCACGAAAAATCAACGGTTGATCTGGTTGTAAAACAATATAAAGCAGATGAGATAGAGTTTTCTGTACAGGATCACGGGCGGGGGATAGATCACAAATATTTATCGAGGATCTTTGAAAGATATTTCAAAGTTCCCGGCGCTACGTTCGACCAAACGGGTACAGGACTTGGTTTGGCTATAGCGAAAGATTTTATTGAGGCACAGGCCGGTAAAATAGGTGTTGAAAGTGATTTGGGTGCTGGAAGCAGGTTTTATTTTACCTTAAAAAGGTTTGGGAACTAAGGTTGAAGGTTAAAGCTGAAAGGCAAAAGGTGAAAGGTGCGTTAACTAAAAAATTATGTCATTTCGACCGTAGGGAGAAAACTTATAAAACGGGCAATGCTGACTGTGCATTCCTTTAGGTTTTCTCCCAAGTCAAAATGACATTTTTGTTTGGTTATAATATTAACTACCTTGAATTTAATTTGTAACCCTAATTATATATGGACACAACATTAAATTCAAACCCCGGCTCAGGGCGGTTATTGTCTCTTGATTTCCTGCGTGGTTTTATCATGGTATTATTGGCCATTGAATCAACTGGTTTGTATGAATATTTGAATGACCATACACAGGGACAGCCAATAAACCATTTATTTACCCAATTTACCCATTATCCATGGCATGGCCTGCATTTTTGGGATTTGGTGCAGCCTGCGTTTATGTTTATGGCCGGAGTAGCTATGGCTTATTCCTTAAATAAACAATGGACAAGCGGTATTACCTGGGGTCAATCGTTTAAAAAAACACTGAAACGTTGCGGCTGGCTGTTCTTTTGGGGCGTACTTGATTATGCTGTACGTCCTCATGGGTTGTCGTTTGAGCTATGGGACGTGTTAACCCAGTTGTCATTTACCACATTGGTGGCATTTCTTATTTTCAGGTGGAGTAATATCGCGCAGATCGGCTTTTGTGCCGGGCTATTACTGCTCACCGAAATATTATACAGGTTTACCAATGTTCCTGGGTTTAACCTGCCATTTACCGATCAGCATAATTTCGGCAATTATATCGATACCATTTTGATGAATAAAATAAACCCCGGCGGCTGGGTGGCCATTAACTGTATCCCAACGGCAGTACACACCATCGCCGGTGCTTTGGTTGGCAGGTTATTGATTGGCGGAAAAGATAAACTAAAGACCTTGTTGATTGCGGGGCTGGTATGCCTGATTTTGGGTTATGGATTGGATGGTTTGGGCATAACCCCGATCATTAAAAGAATAGCCACCAGTTCATTTACTTTAGCCTCATTGGGCTGGTGCCTGTGGTTTCTGGCGATTGCCTACTGGTGGGTTGATATAAAGGACCACCGCAGGCATTTAACCTTTTTTACGGTGGTAGGCATGAACTCCCTGTTTATTTACCTGTTTTTTGAAATAGTTGGCGACAGATGGTTCACCGGGTATATTACCTTTATTTCAAACGGTATTTTAAGCTGGGTAAACGCAGGTGATTTGATAAAAGCCATTGCCGCCGCAGTTTGTGTGTTTGGGTTGGAATGGCTGCTATGCTATTTTCTATATAAGAAAAAGATATTTTTTAGATTGTAGTAATGAGATTGATTGTTCTGTTGCTGATTCTTCTTCCATGTTTGGCGTTTTCGCAGGCGACTAAAGAACATTATGATATTTATTCTCAATACCTGAAGAATTATCAAGCTCAAAGAGGAAAAAGAATGCATTTTGTTGTAAGGGAATCAACTGATTATTTTAGAAAATATGATACAACGGGGATAAGGGAAATAATTAATGAGCTAAGAAATTATTTGAAAGGTGACGCTGTTTCAAGATCAGATGTAGCTTTTCAATTTCAATCTTTTGCTGATACATTAAAAAGAGACACCACGTGGATGTCTTTAATTGCTGAATTGGATCGAAAAACCAAAAGTGAGCTCGTTTTAAGAAATGAATTTTCAAAGGCAATTCATACTTCGATTATTAGTAATAGCACCTACGAAAATTATTTTAAAATTAAAGACTTCAGGAAAGGGTGGACTGATTTTCATAAACATTATCCAAAATCCGCAGTAATGGTAGAATTTTCTGCAATTGTAAGCGATGGAAGGCATGCAGTATTTTACTTTATTGCTAAATGCGGTGGCTTATGTGGAGCAGGGTACATGGTGTTTGGTTATAAAGAAAACAATAAATGGAAATTCATCGTAACCCAGCCACTTTGGCAATCTTAAAACCTTATATAATGAAGGTTGTTAAGCTTTAATCAAATTTAATTTTACTTTAATTAACATTTCCTATTATTGCAGGCTTTGAATTTTATATATGAGAAAACTTTTATCGCTGTTTTTACTTGTATCGTTATATACTTCTGCCAATGCCCAAACAACGGCTGACAGCACCATTAAACATTCGCCTCTAAAAACTTTAAACGATGCGCAATATAATGCCTTGCTTAGTGGCGACGATATTTACGGCATGTCATTAGCTGCAGAATTAAATCATTACCCCTCGCCGGAAAAAGTAATTAAATTAAAAAGGGAAATAATTTTAAGTCCTATACAGGTTACAAAGATCAGTGCTATTGCCAAAGAGCTGCACCGCAAAAAATTAGAGATGGGTTTGATCATTATAGATAACGAAAGAACGATCGATAGCCTTTTTCGCACCGGGAGGCTTGATAACGGCTCGCTTATATTTTATACAAACCGGTATGGCTTGTATCAGGGGGAGTTAAGGAATGCCATTTTGCAGGCCTGCCTGGCTACCCGGAGTTTATTATCAGAGCAGCAGATCAGGAAGTTAGACGCATTACAAAAAGCAAAATAAAAAAATACCATTTCATTTAGTTAATTTAGCGCCCCCTAATGAAGAAAGTATATGAAGATAACTTTTGATTTTGAAAAACCCCTTGCCGAGCTGCAACAGCAGATTGATAAGGTGAAACAGGTTGAAGACAAAAACAAGCTGGATATGTCTGCAACCATTGCGGAGCTTGAAAGCAAACTGGAATCGACCAAACACGAAATATATGCTAACCTTACAGGCTGGCAAAAAGTGCAGATAGCCCGCCATCCCGAAAGGCCCTATACCCTGCAATATATTGAATTGATGTGCGATGATTTTATCGAGTTTCATGGTGACAGGACCGTTGGCGATGATAAAGCAATTGTTGGCGGCTTTGGCACCATAAACGGGCAAACCGCTATGTTTATAGGCCACCAGAAAGGCCGAAATACCAAAGAGCGGCAATACCGCAATTTCGGGATGCCAAATCCAGAAGGTTACCGTAAGGCCCTCAGGCTGATGAAACTGGCCGAAAAATTTAACAAACCCGTTATTACCCTGATTGATACACCGGGAGCGTTTCCGGGGCTGGAAGCAGAAGAGCGCGGACAAGGGGAAGCCATTGCACGTAATTTACTCGAAATGTCCATCCTTAAGGTACCTGTTATTTGTGTGGTGATTGGCGAGGGTGCATCAGGCGGCGCTTTGGGAATTGCCATTGGTGATAAAGTGATGATGCTTGAAAACTCCTGGTATTCGGTGATCTCTCCTGAAAATTGTTCTACTATTCTTTTCAAAACCTGGGAACATAAGGAAAGAGCAGCAGAAATGTTAAAACTTACCTCAACGGATATGTTTAAGAACAAGCTGATCGATGGTGTTATCAAAGAACCGCTGGGTGGCGCCCACCAGGACCCCGTTGCTATGGCAGCTACCCTAAAAAAACAACTTTTAAAAGATCTGAAAATATTAAAAGAGCGCAATATTGATGAATTGGTTACCGACCGCATCAATAAATTCTGCGCGATGGGGGTTGTTGTTGAGGATTAATAGAAGGTAAAAGGCGAAAGGTTTGTTTTGGGCTTATTTTACTTTTACCCATCAAGCATTTTTGTTGCTTGTCTTGCATTGTAAGCGATTATCTGCCTTGCCGTTTCATTTGGGGGGATAGCAAAAAGTTTGAAAGAAATATTGTGCCTGGCCAAAAAGTGCCGGGCTTTATTATTTATAGGTTTAAGCTATTTTTAGGTTTGGCTACCTTAGAAAAGCCCGCCCGCTTTTTTCCTGTTAAGAACCAACAAGGAAATACTTTATTTTATTTCGCCGGTAGTGTTGTTTTGCCGGGATAATTAGCAATCAATTTTAGGGGCATAATTCTTCAGAGTGTTCTGAAATGCATTGAATCCAATATTGTATTTATATTTTATTGTTTTTTTGATAAATGCTTAGAAAAATGTTTGTTATTAATTATCAAATAGTTATGAAGTATTTTTGCTTTGCCACTTGTATTAGATGTTTAGAAATCACTATACTTGTAAAGTGCATATAGTGTATTTAATATTATATGCTTCCGCAAATTATTGACAGACCTCTTAATTTAGAATAATTTATTAACCAATGATTATCCGTGTGCCCAAACGCTTGTTGGTTGCCATTGTTATCTTTCCTGTTTTCGGGCTTTTTCAGAATGCCTTTAACCGATTGGTAAATATTATTCCTGAACTTCAAAGTATAGAAAAGCTATACGGTGAAGTTGCGATAAAAATAAAAGAGCAGGTTATTTATGATCATTTTGCAGATATATTTGTGAATACTTATGTCCTGTAATCTACTCACCGATATTCAGTTGACTGACCTTTTTCATCAGGGCGATGAAAATGCATTTAACGAAATTTATAATCGTTATTGGAAAAAGGTGTATAACGAAGGTTATAAAAGACTAAAGGATACTGAATTAGCGGAAGATATTGTACAGGATGTTTTTGCAGATCTCTGGACAAAAAGAGCTAACCGGAATATTGAAAACATAGGTGCTTACCTGGTTATGGTGACCCGTTACCAGGTATTTATGTTATATAAAAAAAATAATAAGCTGCCCTTTTTTGAACAGCCATTAGAACTCATTAATCATCCATCTTTGGTTGCTGATTCTATTTATGAGGTAACGGAGCTAAAAGATTGCATAAACAAATGGATGAGTATGCAGCCTGAGAAAAGACGGGAAGTTTTTCGTTTGAAATTTATAGAAGATAAATCCACACGAGAAATTAGCAAAGTTCTGAATATTTCTCAGAAGACGGTTCAAAATCAGTTTACTATTTCCCTTCGCAGTTTGCGGTCAACTTTAAGTAAACTGATGTTGCTGTTATAGGTTTCCGCAGCCATTTATCCAATCTTTTCAAAATTATCAAAAAAAAGTTTTTTAGCATGGGATATTGTACCGGTTTTATATACTGGTGTATATAGTTAGTGTTATGAGCCCCGTGATTCAACAGGGTAAATACATTTAACACCTTTGACGTTTGAACAGCCATAGGTGAGATATATAGCTGGATTTGTTGATTAATTGACTAAGGGGCTGTTTATGCAGCCCCTTTATTTATTCAGTTAAATTATTCATCATTAAAATTATGTTAACCGGGTTTTAATAAATTATTCCAGGGCATGGGATATTATTCAAGTTTTATATACTGTATTTATAGAGATATAAACTATGTCGCCTCAGCTAAAAAAAGAATTTCGGAAAATAACAAAAAAGTATTTGAATGGAACAGCTACCTCTGCTGAAATTCAAATAATAGAACAATACTATGATCTGTTTGGTGACGAACCGGAGGTTACTGATCAATTGACCGAACCGGAAATAGAGATATTGAAAAACCGGTTAAAAGAAGGTATAGACAACAGAATCAGTGCCAGGGAAAATAAAACAGTGCCTTTTTATAGAGGAACCCTGATGCGGGCTGCTGCAATACTCATCTTTGTTTTAGCAGGAGCTTATTTTTATTACAACCGGCATGCAGTGCAAACACAACAAATAACCAAAAATAAGCCTGTTAAAGCTGATATAGCACCTGGCGGCACTAAAGCGGTTTTAACACTTGCTGACGGCTCGAAATTGGTTTTAAATAATGCAAAAAACGGTGTGCTCTCAACACAGGCGGGCACACACGTTGTTAAGCATGATAGCCTGATCTCCTATAAAGCAACAAAGCTCAGCAGCAGGCAGGTTTCTTATAATACTATTACTATTCCCAATGGCGGCCAATACCAGCTGATATTGGCTGACGGCACAAGAGTTTGGCTAAACGCCGCGTCGTCATTAAGATTTCCTACAGCATTTACGGGCGAAAACAGAACAGTTGAACTAACAGGAGAGGCCTATTTTGAGGTAGCTAAAAACAAAGACAAACCATTTAATGTGAAAACGGCCACGCAAACCGTGCAGGTATTGGGCACACATTTTAACATTAATGCCTATAGTAATGAAGCAACGGTAAAAACCACTTTACTTGAAGGTAGCGTTAAGGTTTTTTCGGCTAATGCAGTAGTGATGATTCGTCCCGGGCAACAATCGGTATTAATAAATAATGGAACGTTTGCGGTAAAGGATGACCTGGATACCGACGAAATAGTAGCCTGGAAAAATGGCTTATTTCAGTTTAACGAGGCTGATATACAAACTATTATGCGGCAAATTGCCCGGTGGTATGATATTGATGTGGAATTTAAAGGAAAATTACCTGCCGATCTGTATCGGGGGAAAATATCAAGGAACGTAAATGTGTCACAGGTGTTGAAAATTTTAGAGTTAAGCGGTATAAACTTCACAATAGAAGGGAGAAAGATTATTGTAAAATCATGAACAATGCCCTTTATAGGTTAAGCGGCCAGGCTGCTTAACTGATGCTGATAAAAAAGCCGGAAAGTGTTACGAGCACCTCCGGCCAAATGGCTGGGCCAAACAAAAAAAGTAAATAACCTTATTTAATCAATTATCAACCCAAAACCAAACAAAAGTATGGAATTTTCTACTCTTTATGAGCCGCGAAATGAATACAGGCGGTTCAGTAAAATCTTACTGGTTATGAAGCTGACCACAATTATTTTAATCACGGCATGTCTGCATCTTAGTGCAGCAAGTTTCAGTCAAAGCATTACGATTTCGGAAAAAAATGTATCTCTTGAATCAGTTTTCAAAAAGATTGAAAAGCAAAGCGGTTATACCTTTTGGTATAAAATTGACCTGCTGAAAAAGGCCCCCAAAATTTCATTGGCTGTAAAAGATGCCACATTAGATGAAACTTTGAACCTGTGTCTTAAAGATTTGCCTTTAACCTATGCGATTGTGCAAAGTACAATTGTAATTAAGCCAAAAGCGGGTAGCAATATTGCAGAGGTGATGGAATTGCCGGTTCCGATAAAAATTACCGGAAAAGTTGTTGACGATCAGGGGCAGCCTTTAATGGGAGCATCTGTAAAAGTAAAAGGCACAACTGCGGGTACGGTTACGGATATTAATGGCGCATTTAATATTGATGTGCCCGAAAATGGCATTTTGCTTGTAAGTTATATCGGGTTCAAAAGTCAGGAAGTAACCGTAAGTGGCAATAAGCCATTAACCATTATCCTTGTCGCTTCAGGTGGTTTGAATGAGGTGGTGGTAACGGCTTTAGGTATAAAGCGTGAAACAAGGTCATTAGGCTATGCGGCCCAGACAATTTCAGGAGCTGACATGGATAAAGTAAACCCACCGGATATTGCCGTAGGCCTAATGGGGAAAATAGCAGGTTTGAATATTACACAGCCAAATGGTGTTGAAGGCGCCTCTACCCGCATTGTAGTTAGAGGCAACAATAACCTTTTTGGAAATAACCAGGCCTTGGTAGTTGTTGACAACGTGATAATTGATAATGAACCGGTACAACCCAAAGGTGCTGTTCAATCTTTTGCTGATGCATTAAACAAGGGAAATACTGATGTTTCACAGCCGCCTGTAGATAACGGATCTTTTTTAAACAGCATGAACCCGGATGACATAGAAAGTATTGACGTATTGAAGGGCCCAACCGCGGCAGCCTTGTACGGCGCACGCGGTGCCAATGGCGTTATACTTATTGTTACTAAAAAAGGGACCAAGAAGAAAGGGTTCGGGGTGGACTACAACTATTCATTGCGCATTAATGACCCATACAGGTTTATACAAACCCAGCATGAATACGGTAATGGTATGACAGAAGACCTTTATTCTGCTAACCCATCCTTTTATCAAAACGGTAATGGACAGAACAGGGAGGAACAAATAGAAGGTGATCCATACGGTTCTACGGGAAATATACCCGGGGCTTATATAAGCCCGGGAGTTACCAGTGCTGCCGGTGGGCCGTTTTACAACTATATCGGCTTCCCCGGAGATGGAGCATCATGGGGACCCAAAATGTCAGGTCAGCCATTAGTTTGGTGGGATGGGACAACCAGGCCCTACTCGCCCAACTCCAATATTTTTCAGAGCTTTTACAAAAAAGGTAATACGCAAACTCAGAATATATCTGTTTCAGGCGGAGGCGATTTGGGTACGCTGCGTGTGTCGTATACCCGATCAACAAATGATGCTATAACCTACAATAGTAATAACTCTACCAACACCTTTAATATAGGGTCCTCCATCAACGTTAGCCCTAAAGTGAAAATTGATGCTACAGCCAGCTATATTAACCTGAACAAATTTAATCCGCCAAATATATATGGCGAAAGTGGATCTTCTGGTAATATTGGTGTTGGTTATATGACTGTTTATAATATACCGGCTGACTATAAGCCCATTGAAAGGGGCCTCACTACATTGCCCGACGGATCGCGGAATCCTATACTGAACCAAGCCCCATGGGGGTACGGGCAGCAATACTACTGGTGGAATACCTATAATGATAATACTACCCTTACACAAAATCAACTCATAGGCTCTATTTCGCTTAATGCAGAAATTACCCCCTGGTTAAGGGCGGTTGGAAATGTTGGACTAGACTACTATACCAACCAGTATGTAACTCAAGATTACCCAACAGACGCGGCAGGATTGTTGGGTTCGTACGGCTATGACCTTGCAACAAAAACTACCAATAACCTGGACGGCCGTTTAGTTTTTCATAAAGATAAGTTGTTAAAAGACTTTAATGCCAGCTTTTCACTGGGCGCAAGACATTATTATACCAATATGTATGATATAGCGTCAAATAATCCTGGGCCGTTTAACTATCCATTTGTTTTTAACCTGACCAATTATAACGGTGCCACCCCAACCGTTCTTAACCCGACAGAGAACAGATATGTACAGGAAATAAACTCTGTATATGGCTTGCTTAATCTTTCGTATAAAAATTACCTGTTTTTAGATATATCCGGTACTAATGATTGGTCGTCTACATTACGCCCGACAAACTGGAGCTATTTTTATCCTTCAGCAAGTTTGAGTTTTGTATTTACCGACGCGATTAATATGAGCGCTGTAAAAGATTGGTTCAGCTATGGCAAATTGAGGATCAGCGAGGCGGAAAGCGCTAACGCTTACTTACCTTATCAAAATGGACTTACTTACGGCCCTAATAACACACCGGGTTTTACAACAGGTTTGAATTTACCGGGTACATTTCCTACAAATATACAGCCGCAGCGTTCAAGATCGTTTGAAATAGGGTCTGACCTGGGATTTTTTAATGACCGGTTAAATGTGAATTTCACTTATTACGATACGTATTCAGACAATCAAATACTAACTGCTCCTGTCTCCGCTTCATCAGGGGTTAACAGCGTTTTGATTAACTCTGGAGCTTTACGCAACCGGGGTATTGAATTAACAGTTGCTGGAAAAGTAATTAAGACGAGTAATTTTTCGTGGGATATAACCGTTAACGCGGCACATAACCAAAATAAAATTGTGGCATTAGAGCCGGGTATTAATTCTCTGCAATTGGGTTCATGGTTTGGAAGCGATGGTGTAACCATGAAGGTTGATGTTGGCGATAATTACGGCAGCATTTATGGCTACGGCTACAAATATGCCCCGAATGGCCAGAAAATAGTGAACTCGGTATACGCAGATGGCTACAATACCGGGAATGGCCCTGTACTTGGTTCGCAATATGCTACTTCGGACAATATTGTTAAATTAGGCGATGCCACACCAATATTAACGGGCGGCATCTCCCAGAATTTCCGCTACAAAAACTTCAGTTTGTATGTTTTGACTGATTTTAAAATAGGCGGCCAGATATGGTCGGGTGACTACGCGACCATTATGGGTCAAGGCCTGGCCCCTGAAACAGTTTATGAAAGGGATGGCAATGGACTACCATATACCTATCCTGACGGAACCAAAGCCAATGTCGGCGTAATTTTACCCGGTGTTATAGCCGTACCGGGCAGTAGTCCAGTACAATACGTACAAAATACAAGCGTTGTAAACTCGTGGTGGAAATATGCCGGCAACTATCAATCATGGGATAATGATCCTATAGTACGTGCCAACTCCATATTTAATGATTCATGGGGGAAATTGCGTGAGTTATCTATTACTTATAGTCTGCCAAAAGAATTTGTACAGCAAACCAAGGTGCTCCAAACCCTATCGTTCTCATTAATAGGGCGCGACCTGTTCTACCTGTTTACCACCTTACCAGACAAGATAAATCCTGAAAGTACTGTTGGCACCGGAAATGTTCAGGGCATACAGTTTGGCGGTTTACCAGGTGTACGTTCTTATGGTTTTTCCGTAAAGGCAGGATTTTAATATAATTTTTAAAAAATTAAAAAGATAACATTATGTTAAAGTATCATAATATAAAACAATGGACAGCAATAATAACCACTACGGTGTTTATTGCCGTAATTCTTGCGTCGTGTACAAAGAATTTTCAAAAAGAGAATGCCTCCTACAGTGGCCCGGCGTCGGCAACCCTGCAACAGCTTTATACAGGTATTGGGGCTAATTTGGATATTGCTGCAGACATAGCAGGAGACAATTCTTCAGCAAGGTGGTTGTACCCTATAACACAACTGGGTGCGGTGTATGCAGCTTCCGATTACTCCTATATACAAGGAACAAGCTGGACCGAATTCTATCAAAATTTACCCGCCATGAATCAAATGCTTACCACAATGAAAGCAAGCCCCGATTCTGCAACTTATATCAATGCAGAGGCTATGGTAAAGGTGCTTAGGGCATACGAAGCTATTGAGTTGTCGAATTTTTATGGTGATATGCCTTATTCAAAAGCAGGAAAGGCATTTTCCGGTTCTACCGCTGATCTTAAGGTACCTTACGATAAACAACAGGCGATCTATTTATCGTGTTTAAGCGACCTGGCCTGGGCTGTAAACCATTTTACTACTAGCGGCACGCAGTTTTCATTTTCAAACGAATTTCTTTTAGCGAATAATATTGGCCAATGGAAAAAATTTGCCAATTCGCTGCGTTTACGTTACGCACTTACCGTGTATGATAAGGATAATTCGGATGCCGGGCCAATAATAGCCGATGCATTGACCAAACCATTGTTGTCGGATCCGGTTGCCGATGAAATTGGCCTGAGCCAGGTAAATATTCCCAATATATCTTTTGACATAAGTGGGGCAGGGCGGGATGCCTTTTTTCGCCAGGAAAGCCGCGCAAGGATGGGAAGCACCCTGTGGAACTTATTTAGCGATAATAATAACACTGATGGCAGCGGTATTTTTGACCTGAGGTGTAATATATTTTTTGAAAGAAATGGAGATACAACGGGCAACAAAGGCATAGGTAAATGGGTGCCTTATCCACAGAACCCGATTACACCTATAACCGATGGTGGCGACCCTTATAATAACCAAAGAGATCAGGATTGGACAACAAATAAGGTCGGCAATTTATATTCAGACTACAATTACTACTGGGGCAGGGACGGGAACATTAGCGGATCAACCGGCGCATGCCCTGAAATCTTCATGTCGGCAGCAGAAACTGATTTTTTAGTAGCTGAAGCTTATGCCAAAGGCGCGGGTGTTGCTCAAAATTATGCTTTAGCGCAAACAGCATATGTGGCAGGCGTTACCAGTTCCCTTACTTTCTGGAAAAATATGGCATTTAACTCTTCAGTTTGGGTGGTGAATAAACCTACTTCGGGTACGCCAACCTCTGCCGAACTAAACTCGGTATTAACCAATGCGAAAGTTGCCTGGAACACTGGCAACGCGCTTAGCCTTATTTACGCGCAGGAATGGATCGACCTGTTCCGCCAGCCATCGGTAGCCTGGACCTTGATGAGGAGAACAGGCAGTGCAACTCCTGCTGACGCAATCAACCCAGCAGGTTACAAACAAAATTATGGCGGCCTGCAACGCTATCAATATCCAAGCGACGAATCGCAGTTAAACAATGCTAACTGGCAGGCAGCCACAGGCGGCAACGACCTGATCAGTACTAAAATATGGATAGCGAAATAAGGTATTCATAAATGCGATGATGCATTTGTTGATGTTTTATTGTTCTATAATTGCTTCCTAACGAACAAGCCCGGAATTTTCCGGGCTTGTTCGTTAAATATGACCCTTAATGTGACCCTCTGATCATATTTTTAACAGTTTTTAAAAATTACTTTTGATAACAAAAAAAACCTCCTATATTTGCATTCCTTTTTGGAGAGGATAACGATCCTAAGGAGATTGCCTGATAGTATAAAGGTAGTACGACGGTTTTTGGTACCGTTTGTCTAGGTTCGAATCCTGGTCGGGCAACAAGAATTATATTTCGGATTTACGATTTACGATTTCAGATTTTTTGAAATGGTTATCTAAATCCGAAATTCTTTTTTAAGAAAGCTATAAAATCCGAATTCCGATATCGAAATAAAATTCTAAAATCGTAATTCGTAACTCGTAAATCAAAAAATGCCATTACAGTTTAATACCGTTAAGTTATTTGCAGGGTCAGGAACATTGGCGCTTGCAGAGAATATTGCCAAATCTTATGGTCATGAGCTTGGCGATGTTGTATTAACCCGGTTCAGTGATGGTGAGTTTCAACCACATTTTAACGAGTCGGTGCGTGGTTGCGATGTGTTTTTGATCCAAAGCACCAATCCCCCAACAGATAATCTATTAGAGTTATTAATGATGACTGATGCCGCACGCCGCGCATCCGCGCATTACGTAACTGCGGTTATCCCTTATTTCGGATTAGCCCGTCAGGACAGGAAAGATAAACCACGTGTGGCCATCGGTGCAAAGCTGGTAGCCAATATTTTGGTTGCGGCAGGCATTAACAGGATCATGACGATGGATCTTCATGCGGCCCAGATTCAGGGTTTTTTTGATATACCGGTTGATCACCTTGATGCTTCAATAATTTTTGTCCCTTATATAAAAAGCCTGAAGCTGGGTAGTTTAACCATTGCCTCACCGGATATGGGCGGATCATACAGGGCGCGTACTTTTGCAAAGTATTTTAACGCGGAGGTCGTAATTTGTGATAAGCGCCGTAAACGCGCCAATGAAATTGAATCGATGACCCTTATCGGGGATGTTACCGACCAGGATATTGTGCTGATTGATGATATATGCGATACAGCCGGCACATTGGCAAAAGCAGCAGGCTTGATTATGGAGCGTGGTGCCAGGAGCGTACGTGCGGTTTGTACCCACCCGGTTTTATCAGGCAAAGCTTACGAAACAATTGAAAATTCGGCTTTAACAGAACTGATAGTTACTGATACCATTCCGCTTAAACATCAAAGCAGTAAAGTAAGAGTATTATCAACTGCGGATCTGTTTGCCAAAGCGATAATGAATGTGAATGAACACGGCTCAATAAGCCAGTTGTTTAAAGTGGATTAATTAGTCCATGGCCGGAATTGGATTGAGTTGGTCCATAGTCCATGGTCGATAGTCCATGGCAAATTTTGAAATGAATACAAACAATACCATGGTCTATGGACTATCGACCATGGACTTTTTAAATAACAATACATACAATACCATGGTCTATGGACCATCGACCATGGACTTAATTTAAAACAAATAAATGAAATCAATTGCTATTAGCGGTTCTCCAAGAGAGAACGTAGGGAAAAGAGACGCTAAGGAACTGCGTTACCAGGCATTGGTACCAGCAGTACTTTACGGTGGGCCAACCCAAACCCACTTTTCAGTGTCCGCAAGTGATTTGAAAGCCGTAGTTTATACGCCGGTTGTTCATTTCATCGACTTAGACATTGCCGGTACAAAATCAAGGGCTATTATTAAGGACATTCAGTTCCACCCTTTGACAGAACAAATTATCCATGTTGACTTTTTGTTGCTGGATGACAAAAAACCAATCACTATCGAGATCCCTGTTAAATTAACAGGAACTTCTCCAGGTGTTAAAACAGGTGGTAAATTGGTACAAAAACTTAGGAAACTACGTATTAAAGCCCTTCCAAAGGATCATTTAGATGCTATTGAAGTGAGCATCAGTGCCCTTGAAGTTGGTAAATCAGTAAAAGTTGGCGACCTGAGCGTTGGAAAACTTATCATCACCAATGCAAAAGAAGATACTATTGTATCTGTAACAACCTCACGTGCATTGCGTCAGGCTGAGCAGGAAGCTGCTTCAGGTAAAAAATAAGCCAGCCCCCTAACCCCCTAAAGGGGGAATAATGTGGGTTAGTGAATTAACAGCGATAAGTTTTATACTTATCGCTGTTTTTGTTTTAATTAATATCTTCGCATCATCAATAATAAAAGATTCCCCGTTTAGGGGGTTAGGGGGCATGAAATATCTCATCGTTGGTTTAGGAAACATCGGACCTGAATATGCTGATACCCGGCATAATATCGGGTTTATGATATTAAATGAATTTGCGAAGCAGGAAAGCGCCAAATTTTATAATGAACGGCTGGCTTACTATGCCGAGGTTAACTATAAAGCCCGCACCCTGTGCCTCATTAAACCAACAACCTATATGAACAATAGCGGCAAGGCTGTTAGCTATTGGATGAAAACATTGAAGATCCCCGTTGAAAATGTACTGGTCCTGGTTGATGATATTGCCCTTCCTTTCGGAAGTCTTCGTTTAAAACCTAAAGGTAGTGCCGCAGGGCATAATGGCTTAAAACATATTGAAGCCACGCTCGGCAATAATGAATACGCCCGCCTGCGTTTCGGGGTTGGTGACGATTTCCCCAAAGGTCGCCAGGTTGATTATGTACTGAACGGTTTTGACAAAGAGGAATTACCCGAACTTCCTGCACTGATAGACCGCTCAATCGAAATGATAAAAAGTTTCGCCACGATCGGTACCGAATTGACCATGACGAGGTACAATAAGTAACATACCTGTTACGATAACTAATATTTTAGTTAAATTGTGTTAAAACCTGTTAAATCACTTTAATTCGCTGTAACACATCGGTAACTTACAGCGTCATTAGCCAAAAATTTATCATGAAAAAACTTTTACTGTTGGCATTGTGCTGTTTTATATGGGCCGGATTACATGCTCAAACAACTCCACAAATGCTATCAGTTAAAGGTATTGCTATTGATTCAGTCACCAACAAGCCACTTGGTTACACTACAGTAGTATTGGAGGATGCCATAACAAAACAATCAATAAAAGCTGGATTAACAAAAGATGACGGCAGCTTTGAACTAAAAGCACCCGCAGGCAGGGCTTACCAGCTGGTACTGGCATCGGTTGGCTATAAAAACAAAATAATAAATATTACCGGTACCAATGCCGCTATTAATGTTGGCAGGGTATTTTTAGCTGCATCAAGCAGGCAGTTGAACGAAGTATCGGTTACAGCAACCAGACCTCTCATGAAACAGGAGGTTGACCGCATTAGTTACGATATTCAGGCGGACCCGGACAGTAAAGCGTTATCTGTTTTGGACATGATGAGGAAAGTACCCCTTTTATCGGTTGATGGTAATGATAATATCCAGCTGAAAGGCAGCACGAATTACAAGATCCTGATCAATGGTAAAGAATCGGCTTTGGTGGCTAAAAACCCATCGGACATACTCAAATCAATGCCGGCCACTAATATCGAAAAGATAGAAGTGATCACTACGCCTCCTGCAAAATACGATGCGGAGGGTTTGGCAGGTATTATCAATATCATCACCAAAAAAAATGCCGACCAGGGTTATAATATTGGTATCAATAGCCGTTTTAATACAGTTTTTGGGCCGGGGTATAATATAAACGGTACTTTAAAGCAGGGCAAATTCGGGATGTCGTTATTTGGAGGTTTTGGCAGCAACGGAACTTTGACGACAGGTTCAGGTAATACCGAAAATATATTTTTTCCACACACAAATATAACCCAAACCACTATAACCCAAACCGGCACTACTACGCAAACGGGCAAGTTTCATTACGGCGGCACTGAGATGAGCTACGAAATAGACACCCTCAATTTGGTCACCGCATCAATAGACCTATTTGGCAACGACCAAAACCAGTATGGTCCACAATATTCAATTACGGATAGTTTAGGAATTCCCAAACAATTGTACACCCTAAACAATAAAGGCACAGGCAGTTTCACAGGTTTTGACGCTTCATTGAATTACCAGCTTGGTTTTAAAAAATCAAAAGACCGCCTGCTTACTTTTTCATATAAATACAGTTATTCGCCCAATAAACAGTTTAATGATAATATGTTTAGCGGCAGGTTTAACTATCCGCTTGCAGGATACCCGGACTATCAGCAATATAATGATGCCGGAAATAAGGACCATACCATTCAGGTTGATTATGCCAGCCCGCTTAGCAAACAGGTATCAATTGAGGCGGGGGCCAAGGCTATTTTGCGGAACAATTATAGCAACTACCATGTAAATGACCGTGATACGCTCACGCAACAATACGTAACCAAGGACGCCCTGACCAATGATTTTAACTATCACCAGGATATTTTAAGCCTTTATAATTCGTATCAGCTTAAAATGGAAAAATGGACCGGCAAAGCGGGCCTGCGTTTGGAACATACGGCGTTGAGCGCCGATTTTATATCGGCAGGGGTTAACACAGCGCCAAGCTACAGTAACCTGATTCCGTCGGTTTCCATTCAGCGCAGTTTTAAAACCAGTAGCATCAATTTTGGTTACACGCAACGCATACAACGGCCGGGCATATTCCAGCTTAACCCATTTGTAGATCGTTCAAACCCAACATTCATCAGCACAGGTAACCCCCAGCTGAAACCAGAACTTGACAACACCTTCGAGCTTACCTACAGTAACTTTACTAAAAATTCCATCAATATCGGGCTCAGTTATGCTTTCTCGAACAATTCAATACAAAACGTTTCGAGCCTCCGCACGGAACAGGTTGGTAAAAAACTGGATACCGTAACCTATACCACTTTTGAAAATTTAGGCACCAAAAAACGCTGGGCCTTAATGTAAATACCAACCTCAATATAACAAAGCAATTCACCCTGGGCCTTAACGGGCAGGTAAACCATATATGGTTAAGCGGTACATTTGACGGCAGCATATACCACAATAGCGGGTTCACCGGCAACGCATTTGGCAATATGCGGTATAAATTTGACGACGGGTACGCCATATCGTTTAACGCCGGTTTTTTTAGCGGCAATGTAAACCTGCAGGGCAACTCAAGTGCATTTGTTTTTAATCAGTACCTGTTTTCAAAAGACTTTTTCAAGAAAAAGATGACCATTGTTTTGGTTGCCAATAATCCATACAGTAAGTATAACACGTTCAAATCAAACATCAATTCAACTGAATTTTACCAGTCTTCGTACAATCAAAACTATTACCGGTCATTTGCTGTTCGCTTTAACTTCAGGTTCGGGAAACTGAACAGTGAGATCAAAAAAGAGCAGCATGGGATCAACAATGATGATACAAAAGGGGGCGGGAAAAGTGGGGGAAGTACCGGGGGATAGGTTTGGAGCCGGAACCAGGATTCAAGAATAATGATAAAGTATTTTTCTTGGGTAGTGCTCAAATAACTGTGTCATTAAATAATCTATTACCAAAGTACATATTTAAATCAATTCTAACAGCAGTCCAGTTAAACATAGGACCTTGCCACTTGGTGTTACA
>Ga0316224_1001395_pt1 | contig 26636 bp, 31 predicted proteins | sample TBH18013metaG_FD_206254 | JGI IMG/M metagenome (GOLD analysis project Ga0316224, IMG submission 206254) | Freshwater microbial communities from Trout Bog Lake, Wisconsin, USA - TBH18013 | ecosystem: Environmental > Aquatic > Freshwater > Lake > Hypolimnion/Profundal zone | place: USA: Wisconsin... | reverse complement strand
AAGACCTGGTGCCCCGCATCGCGCGCTCCGGCGGGCCCGCCTGCGTGGCCGCCATGCGGTTGACTTGCCACCGTCACCGCGACGCGCTTCCAGTGTCGTCCGAGGCGTTGGTGCTTCGCGTGGCCGCCCTGGCCGACCTGGTGGCGGTGCGACCGCATGCCCCCCTGTCCGTGCTGCTCGTCCCGTCGACCGCGGGCGCCTTCCGGGCGTGCTTGGACGAGGTCGCGACCATGCCCGGCACGCGCGTCCTCAAGATGGCGGAGTGTTTGACGGCGCACGGCGAAATGCGCGGGGTGCTCAGCCCATTGTCCTTCGTGCCGCACGCCCTCGCGTGGGTGCCCCTCGCGGGCATCGGGCTCGCGGTGCTGCAGATGCGCTCCGTGCACGTGCCCGCCGGCGTCTACCGGCTGCCTTGGCTGGTGTCGTTCACCTTCGACGAGTGCACGTACCCCGGCCTGGTCACGGACGATTGCGACGCCTTCTTCGACCTCCCCGCCCTCGAGCGCCTGTCCGTCGGGATGCACCGCGAGAAGCTCCTGATGGCGCCCTTCACGCGGCACCCGTGTCCTTCGGTGGCCTTCCTGGAGCTGGACCACGCCCCGGTGGTGCCCCACTGGGCGGGTCGCGAGGTCCCCGAGGACGCGCAGTTCGCGGTCCTGTTTCCGCGGCTGCGCACCGTTCGCTGCAGGCGCGTGGACCGGCACGACGGCGCCTGGTTCGTCGGCTGCCGGCGGCTGGAGGTCGCGCAGGCCACGGACGCGTTCGTGCTGCCCGCGGGCCTCGACGTGCTGTCCCTGTGGGAGCGTCGGGGCCCCTTCAGCTTCGCGCCCGGCGCCGTGCGCCGCATCGAGGTGGAGCCGGATTCGCTTCCGTCGCGTTGGTGGGAAGCGGGAGGAGCGGGGTCGGTGGGCCGGTTCTCCATGGTCAACTTTCGCCTGGCGGAGGTGCGGGACCTGCTGCCCCACGTGGTCGTCCTGGACTTGCGGGGGGCCCTGATGGCCTCCCTTCCGCTGGACGACCTCCGCGCGTGCGCGCGCTTGGAAGAGCTGCGCTACTGCACGTCGGCCGACGCGCATCTGCAGCCGATCGGCCGCCTCCCCTGCCTTCGCCAGCTGGAGGTGACCCTGCTGTACGGCGCCCGGCTGGTGCTCGGCAACGCGGCGTCCGGCGTGTTCGGTCCGGCCGTTCGCGTCACGGCCATCGAGGAGGGACGACGGTCCCACCGAGGCTCGACGCTGGTGGCTGCGGCGGCGTCGCTGGCGTCGCGAAAGAGGCTGACGCTCACAGTGGACGACGACCGCGTGACGCTGAGTTGGTGGTGACCATGGCGTCGAGCTCGGCGTCGAGCGTCGCCTTCGTGGGGGCCGACCCGCCCGTCTCGCGAATGCGCAGCGCGGTGTACAGCATCGTCGACACGGCGCGGCCGTCCATGGCGTCGACGAGCGCCTCGAACAGCGCCACGAACTCGGGCCCCATGTGCGAGCAGTCGTTCATCGCCTCCGCCACGGCGGCCGCCAACCGGGACGGCAAACGCGAGGGGTCGTTTGCCGGCGGTTCCGACAGGCGCACGCACTCGTCGTCGCCGGCCTCGAACGTCGGCGCCAACAGCGCGCGCAGGTACTCGAACTCGTCGCTGTCGTAGCGACACGCCGCCAGCGCGTTCAAGACGCGCGGAGGGACGCGCGAGGGCCATCCCGCCACGAGCTTTCGGACGCGGCTGTAGGTGGCCAGGTCCGTGGACAATCCGAAGGCGCCCAGCCGGTCCTCGCGGCAGATGTCCGTGAGCGCCGCGCGCAGGTCCGCGATGGTGGCGAGCGCGCTTTCCATGGCGGGGGTGCAAAATGATCGTAGGTCGATCGTGCTCGGATCCAGCTGTAAGGTGAAAAAAATTATTCCTCGTCCAACGTGACCCGTGTGTCGCCGCGCTTAGCAGCACGGCTGCTTGGTGCGCTCCATCGCGTCCGCCACGCGCGCGAACAGCTGCCGGCGCTCCACGTTGTGCGGGCGGATGCGGTGCAGCACCTCCACGCGCGTGCACCATCGCACCTCGCGAACCTCGCGCGCCTGCATCACGTTGCGCGCGTCCACGGGCGTCACGGGCGCCACCGGCTCGCGCATGCGGGCGACGAAGTAGACGTGGCGGTAGCGCACGCCGTTGGTGCCCTGGAACGTCTCGTCGATGGGCTTGATGTGCGGGAGCACCTCGATGTCGGCGGGCGAGTAGAGCGTCTCCTCCGCGAACTCGCGCACGGCGGCGTCGACGTCCATCTCCTTGATCTTGCGGCGCCCCTTGGGAAACCCCCACTCGCGCTCCAGCGGGTACAGCGACGCCGTGGTCGACGTCAGCGACTCCAGCGACACGGTGACGACCTCCCCGTTCTCGCACCGCAGCGCGTAGCCGCCGCGGAGCGCGTCGAAGCTGGCGCGCGCCTCGGCGTACTCGTGGCCCTGGTGCGTGCCGATGGGGCGGTGCCACACCGCGGACCAGAGCGCCGCGAACTCGGTGGTCGGCGCGCTCACGAGCGCGCGCTCGTCGTCGGTCATGTGCCGGAAGAGGTGCTGCAGGTACCCCAGGTTCTGCGGGTGGTACTTGCCGCGCACGAAGTCGATGAAGGAGAGCGAGTCGCGGCGCTGGATCATGAGGTAGCGCGGCTCGGCGCACTCGGCGTCGGGCGGTCGGCACGCGATCACGCCGTACGAGATCGTGGGCGAGTTGCAGTTGCGAAACACGTGCCCCGGCAGGTTGCAGTTGCGGCACTGCAGCTTCGTCGGCGGCGTGAAGGGGTACGGCGAAGCCATCTCCTCGTCCAATGCGTTCGCTGCGGGGGCATCGCTTTAACCCTTTCGTGCCCACGACAAAATAAAGCGTGGAGCGCGTTTAAAAATAAAAATTGGGGTCGAATTCGACTCTTCAAGTTTTAAATGCCGAAGGTGTAAGCAGGATGATCCGTGCCTCCCCGTGGAAGGCTGCCCTCCGCGCGACGTTGAACACGCAGAACCCCGACGTGGACCACGCCATCCCCGTCTCCGACTTGGACGCGGCGGACGAGCTCGACGTGATACGCGTCCTGTTCCCCGACAAGACCGCCGTCATCCCGCCCGACCCGGCGTACTACCCCGCCCTCGCCACACGAATCGTGGAACTCTACTACACCTACCGGACGCTCGATCTCATGCATGCCGTCGCCGTCGAGCCGGCCTCCCTGAAATCGAAACTTCCGACCACGAATAAACGCACGACGTTTGCGGGATTTTTGCGCGCCCACAACACGCGCCCCGTATATCACTTGCTTGCCTTTATAGCCACGCGGTGGGCGTGGCTTCAAAACAACTACTTCGTTCCCTTTCGCGAGCTGGACGTCCTCTTTTGGAAAGTCAGGGGGTTGGATTCGCGTTTCGAACGGGCGGACGCCGTGAACAACGTGGCGACGTTGTTTACGGAGATGAACGACATCGTCACCTTTTACAACACGTACCTGTTTCCCGTCACCACGTGCATCCAGTACGATACCGTCCAAATCAGCGGCTCGTGTTGGATCAACGCGTCCTTAAACGCGCTGCTGCTGAGCGAACGCATCGCCGCCACGCTCAAACGAAAATTCGGAGGCGCTTCCCCCGACCCCGGGCCAGGCGAAGGCGCGATCTGTCCGCTCTTTGTGGAAGACGATCCTCTGTTTCGGCAGCACGTCGTGGCCATCATCCAACGCGTGTTCCAAGGGAAGGTCAACCCGAATGTGGACTACTATAAGCCGATCAGCCAATCGATGACGGGCTTCGACGAAGGCGGGATTGAGTGTGTGGCTTTCTATAACATCGTTCACGTGTTGTTTCAGCCCAACGAATACGACATGTACGGCGTCGCCATCGATGGAAGAACAAGAGTGCTTTCCGCGCTCGAGTTTACGAGGTTCAAAGACGGGAAGGTGGAAATGAGTCCCACGCTCGGTGCGTCCATTCAGGAGAGACCGCCCAAGGCCGGTATTCTGGCGATCATGTACATGGGATACACCGCCCCTACCCCCGCGTCCCCCACCTTCCCCGCGTCCCCCACCTTGCTTGGCGGCGTGTACCGTCTCGAAAGCATGGTGTATCGCCCCAAGTTGACGCACGCGTCGACGGTGTTTACGTGCGGCACGGCGTTTTTGGAGTTTGATTCGAACAACCACGTTCGACAGGTCCGCGCGCTTCCCTCGCCGCAGGTCGCGGTCTACCTGCGAACGACGTGAAATTTTTTAGCACGTACAAACAATCCGATGGCCGATCCCGCGACGTGGGGCCCGCCGGTGTGGGACGCCATCCACTTCGTCGCCGCGGGCTATCCGGCGGAACCCACCGACGCCAACGTTCGCGCCTACGGCGCATTTTTTCGCGGCCTGGCCGATGTCCTCCCTTGCGCGCCGTGCCGCGCGAACTTCGCAGAGCACCTCCAACACCTGCCCCCGGACGCGCCGCTGGCCGCGGGACGCGCGGACACCTTTGCGTGGACGGTCGCCTTCCACAACGCGGTGAACGCGAGCCTCCGCAAACCCGCGCTCACGATCGAGGACGCGTACGCGCGGTACTTTCATAAGCGCGTCCGCGCCCCGACCGTCGCCGCCCTCGCCGCTTACGCGAGCGTTCTCGCCGTCGCCGTCGCGGCCGGTTTCGTGCTCGCGCGCGTCCTGCAAAAAAGAGTGGTGCGGCTCCAGTAAGAGGGGCGGTGGATGCATGCCCGAGCTGGCGAGCCTTCACTTGACGGACGCCTACGTCGCGCTCGCTGTGGAACGCGAGTTTGACCGGTTTCTCGTCGACGTCCTGCCCGTCTTTCCGTCGGGTCCGCCGACGCCTTCCCCGCCTCAGCCTCCGGCGCCCGCGCAGCCACCGAATCCGTCTCCGCCCGCGCGGCGGACGTCTCCGTCTCCGGCGCCTGCGCAGCCATCGAATCCGTCTCCGCAGGGTCCGTTAACGCCCTCCCCGTCTCCGCCCAGGCGACCGACGCCGTCTCCGCCCGCACGGCCGCCGCCCTCCCCGTCTCCGCCCGCACGGCCGCCGCCCTCCCCGTCTCCGCCCGCACGGCCGACGCCCTCCCCGTCTCCGCTCGCACGGCCGACGCCCTCCCCGTCTCCGCCCGCACGGTCGACGCCCTCCCCGTCTCCGCCCGCACGGCCGCCCGCACGGCCGACGCCCTCCCCGTCTCCGCTCGCACGGCCGACGCCCTCCCCGTCTCCGCCCGCACGGCCGACGCCCTCCCCGTCTCCGCCCGCACGGCCGACGCCCTCCCCGTCTCCGCCCGCACGGCCGCCCGCACGGCCGACGCCCTCCCCGTCTCCGCCCTCCCGGCCGACGTCTCCTCCCGGTCTGTCGACGCCCTCTCCGTCTCCGCCCGCGCGGCCAACCCCGATCGTGTCGCCGGGTGCCATCACGCGCCTTCCGTTCCCGCCGTCACGCACCATGGTTGAGTACCTCACGATCGCCGATCCGACGGCCGCGGCCGTGACGCTGTCCCTCGCGGACCTGCAGCGCAAGTTCAAGGCGCTGTTGCTGCAGGGGCTCCCGACCCGCGTTGCCCCCTCCCCCGCCCCGCTCCCGGACGCGCTCGCCAAGGTCGGCCTGAAAGGGGTGCGTTCACCCGCCTCGAATCCGGCGACGCCGGCAGGATAGAGAGGGGAGATGCTCGCGGCGCGCCTCGCCGCGGCCGACGCCCACCGCGCCCTCCTCGTCACGTTTTCCGCGTCCTCCTGTTACGCCCCGTGCCGCCGGGCGCGCGACATCGTCGACGCCTTCCTCCAGGCCGACGCGGTGGACGTGGACCGGCTCGACGTCGACATCGACCGCTACGCGCAGGACCCCGGCGTCACCGCGGTGCCCACGGTGCAGTGGTTCGCGCCCGACCGCCCCCTCGTCTCGCCGCCCACGCACGTGGGCGTGGCGGGCTTGCACGCGTGGCTTCAGGCTCAAGCCTCGACGTCCAGCAGCACCAGCGCGGCGCCGACGACCACGCACACGATGCCCAGGTAGGCCGCGCGATCGGGGCGCGTGATGGCCGCGAGCACGCCGCCCACGGTGAGCGCGGGGGCCGACGTCACCTCCTGCACCGTGTCCAGCAGCGCCGACACGGTGTTGGACGCCAGCGCGCCCATGGGCTGCTGCGACAGCGGCAGCGACCGCGGGTCGGCGCGCGTGTGCTGCTCCGTTTCGTAGTGCCGCAGGAAGCGGTTCACGTTCCGCTCGATGGTCGACTCGGGGTCGCGCAGCTGCGCCGCGAGGTCGGGCGAGGGCGGCGCGACAAGCGCGTCGTAAGTGCGCGCGCCGAGCGCGTCGTAAGTGCGCGCGCCGAGCGCGTCGTAAGTGCGCGCGCCGAGCGCGTCGTAAGTGCCGGGGAAGTCGCCGGAGGTCAGGCCGCCGCCGCCGTCGTAGGTGCGCGCCTCGGCGGCCGTCAGCTGGGCCAGCACGTGGCGAGCATTTGCCACCTCCATATCTTCGGGACCCATTTTTCGCCGCCCTCCCATGACGACTGTGCCGTTGACCATGGCGGCCAAGGCGGCCGCCGTGGCCGCCGGGGACTTCCGTACGCTCGACGTGTTCGATATGAACGATGCGGCGTGCCGTTTCCGCCCGTTGCGCGTCGACCTCGCGCGCTACGTGTGGAGCACCCTGTCGTCGCGCATGGCGAGCCGCCTCTGCACGGACGCCGCCCGGCACGCCCTGTGCTTCGCGTGCGAGGAGGAGGAGTGCATGGCGTGGGTTGACTTCGGATCGGAGGAGGCGGCGAACCACGTCGCCCACCGTCGCGTGTTCGTCATCCGTCGGCCCGCCCTCGCCGCGACCCAGTGCCTGACGTGCGGCGAGCACGAATGCATCCCGCGCGGCATGCCGCGCGCCGTGTGCGCGGCGGGGCACACCACGTGCCAAGCGTGCGCGGCCCCGGGCTCGCGGTGCGCCAAGTGCGGCGCCGCGACGGTGCCGATGGACGCCGCGAAGATCAAGGACATGGACGCGATCGCGGCCAGCGCCTTTTACGCGGACGGGGCCGGGGCCGGGGGGCGGCTTAAGCGCTACGTCCCGATCGCGTGAAATGTCCGGCACCGCGCTGGCCGTGAAGGCGCTGCGGGACGCGAACGACCCGGACCACCACGGCGACGTGGCCGCCACGCTGGACGCGCACGCCGCCGTCCTCGGCTTCGCGGCGTGGGCCACCGGCGCGGACCTGGCCACGCTGGTGGCGTGCCTTCGCGAGCGATGCCGGGCGCCGGCCTGCGCCCGGGTCGAGCTGACGAGCATCGACGCCCGGGGGCGGTGGGGCACGGTCGCCCTCCTCTCCGAGCTCGTGCCCCTGTCGTCGCTGTCCGTCGACCTGCGCGCGCCGCCGCGGCCCGGCGGCCCGGGCGCCGTCGTGCTGGCCATGGCGCGCTCCTCCCGCCTGCCGCCCGACGACGACGGCCGGCGATGGGACCTCCTGCTCACCGACGTCCCCGCGGTCGCGCCGCCGAACGCCGGAGCCGTGGTGGCGATCGGCGCCACCGACGACGTGGAGGCCGCGTGGTCGGCGACGGCGCGCTGGCACGCGCGATGCGGCCCGCTGCTGGTGGCGTTTTTTTAAAATTTTTTTTTGAAATTTTTTTTCAAACAATCGGCATAAGCGCGAATGGCTGTGCCGCGACCAATGGGCAGTTCGAACAGCGCCCCCGCCCCCGCCCCCGCTCCCGACGTTCCCGTTCCCGCTCCCTCGCGCAAGCGCAAACGCGTTGGCGCAGGCGCCGTCCGGAAAAAAAAGAAGCGCATCCCCAAGGCGCTGCGCGCCGCGGTGTGGATCCAGCGGTTCGGCGACGCCGCCACGCTGTGCCCGGTCTGCGAGACGCAGACCATCACGCCCTTCAGCTTCGAGTGCGGCCACATCGTGAGCGAGCGCGACCACGGGCCCACGGAGCTGGGGAACCTCATGCCCGTGTGCCGGACGTGCAACGCGTCCATGAGCACGTGCAACCTGTTTGCGTTTCGGCTGCAGCACTTCGGCGGCTGACGCGCGCCCTTCTTTTTCTGCGCGCATTGTCAATCGCAGGCGAATGCTGTGCCCCGTGCGGTGTTTCACGTGCGGCCGCGTGCTGTCGGACAAGTGCAAGTACTTTGACGCCAAGCGCGCGGAGCGCCTGGCCAAGCTCAAGGCCGACCGCCCCGGCTTCCACGAGGACCGCGACGTCGCCATGGGGGACGTGCTCGACGAGCTGGGCGTCGACCTGCCGTGCTGCCGCGTGGTGCTGCTCACCACCGTGAACCTGATGAGCATCATTTAATGGCAATCATGCGATCCGCAACCATGCGCATGCGCGTGCGCATGCGCGTGCGCAAGGAGCTTCTCCAAATACGCCACGCTGGCTTCGATGTAGCGCTTGAACGCGTCCATGCTGGAAACCTCATCCCACAGTTGCAAATGCAGCTCCTCCATTCCCATGAAGTAGTGTACATCGTCGGGTGAATGGGCTTGGCGCCACATGGCGTGCAAGGAACGCATCGCGCGCGTGACGGTTTCGGAATGGGGCGTCGTTTCGTTGTACCGCTTCACGAACGTCGCGAACGCGTGTCGGTACTGTTTGTACTCCATGCGCTCAAGTTTGATGAATTTTTCGTGTCGACTCCATTTTTTTTTGATCCCAACAATCCCGATGGCCACCGTCGCGGCGCGCCGCATCGCGCGGGACGTGCGCACGTACGACGCGTCCGACATCGCGACGCTGCACGTGGACGAAGCCAACACGCGTTCGATCCTCTGTTTGCTGCGCGGCGCGCCGGACACGCCGTACGCGGGCGGCGAGTACGTGGTCCGCGTGGCGCTGCCGGACGGGTACCCCTTCGACCCGCCGACGATGACGTTTCTCACGCCCAACGGCCGCTTCGAGGTGGGCGCGCCCATCTGCACGACGTTCACCTCGCACCACCCGGAGGCGTGGTCGTCGAGCCACACGCTCAGCTCGCTCGTGCGCAGCCTCGCGTCCTTCATGCTCGACGAGTCGGCCGGCAGGGGCAGCATTCGGGCGACGGCGGCGGAACGGGCCGCGTTCGCGGCGTCGAGCGCCGCCACCAACGCGGCCAAGGGCTACGACGCGCCCTTCGCCCAAAAAAATAAGCGGTAGTGTAATGCTGCAGCTGCAGGCGCGCTACCGCGTCCGCCTGCAGGCGCTGGACCGCGGCCGCACGCTGGCGGGCTTCGCCGCCGCGACGGCGGGCACCCGGCTCAAGAAGTGCATCGCGGAGGGGGACGTCGCCAACGCGTGCTTCCTGGCCGCCGACCTCGTGGCGTCCGGCCACGCGATGCGCCTGGTGGAGGCGCTCGTCGACGCGTGCGCGTCGCCGGGCGTGCTCGCCCCCGCGCTGGCGCTCGGCGCCGCCGAGGACGTGATCGACTTCGGCGCCCTTGCGCCCACGGCCGACGTGGCCAACGACGCGACGGCGCGCCACCTCGCGGTGCAGGCGGTCGTGCGGCTGTGCCTGCTGGGCGCGCGGCCCGCCCGGGACGACAAGCGCGGCGCCGCGATCGCGCGCCTGGCCGCCGCCAAGCTGCGCGACCTGCAGGCCGAGGGCGTGCGCCTGCTGCAGGCGACGGTCGCGCCCAACGGCGAGACGGGGCTGCTGCCCAAGCTCCTGGCGGCGCTCGGCGGGCTGCGGCAGCCCGAGGAGGAGGCCACGCGGCTGCGTCTGGCGTCGCTCGTGGCGCGCGCCGCGCCGGCGTCGACGCCCGCGATCGTGGCCCACGCCGCCGCCCGCCTGGCGCAGTACCCGCACGCGCGCGTGGCGCTCGCGTTGCACGCGATGGCCGCGCGCCCGAAGCCGGCGCTGCTGCTCGCGGCGCTCGTGGGGCCGGCGCCGCTGGCCGCCGCGCCGTGGACGGACGCCGAGCGCAACAACGTCACCTTCGCGGTGCTGCGCGCGCACACGCTGTTCGAGGCCGTCGCCGACCACCACGCGGACGCGGCCGAGGACGAGGAGCGGGAGATGCTCGCGGCGGCCACCGCCGGGCGCGCCCCGGACCCGGCGGTGGCCCGCGGCATCGACGCCGCCTTCCGCCGCAAGGCGCGCCTCGACGCGCTGTACCGCGTGGCCTAGTTCGGTGCCGATTTGTTGTGGGCGGTTTGCCACGCGCGAACCTTCGCCAGCGAGACGCGCACCCCTTTGGACAGGATGAACTCGGAACGCCCGTCGGACCGGAGCTTGTGGTGATGGCCTTTGTACAAGATTAGCGATGAGCGTCCGCCGCCGCCAAATTCTTCGACATCTGACTGGCTGGCTTCTTCGGCCGCTCTCACCGCCGCACTTCGTCGTTCCGCAATCGACATGTCTTCCAAATTGGGCATGTATATGTTATACCCTAGCCTTGACAAAAAAACAAGCTAAGTCTCCCTATACTTGGCGTCGAGCGCCGCGAACAGCGCGTCGCGCCGCGCGCAGCCGTCCGCGTACTCCTCCGGCGTCAGGAGGTCCTGCACGAGGTTGAAGTCGCACCACAGCGGCGCCATCGGGTCGGAATCGACCGCGGCCCGGATGTGCGCCGCGCACGCCGCCCGCTCTGCCTTTTTGTACGTCATCCCCTCCTTGTGCGACACGCACGTGCGCAGGCGCGCGACCGTGCGCGCGATGCCCAGCGGCAGGTGCTTCGTGACCTCGGCGGACGGCTTGTACGCGACCTCGGGGTTGTCGCCCAGCACGCCGGGCGCGAGGTTGCCGACGACGTCGTGGCGCCGGTAGTAGGCCGCGATGCCCGCGAACGTGGACGTCCGGGACGTCTCGGACGTGCTCTGCGCGCGGCCCGCGCCGTGGCCGGCGAGCACGATGCCCGCCTCGGCCTCCGTGCTCAGCAGCACGGGCGCGTAGCCGAGGGCGCGCGCCTCCTGCGCCTCGCGAAGCGTCGCCTCGCGCCACGGGCACGCCGGGTCCACCAGCGTGAAGGCGACGCACCCCTCGCCCGCGCGGAGCGCGACGATGGCCGCAGACGCGCGTCGGGACAGCGCGATGGCGCCCTTGGACAGCACGTGCATGACCTCCCGCCGCTCGTCGTTCACGAACGCCTTGAGCCCGTTGTGCGTGAGGCCGCCCAGCAGCGCCACGGCGGCGCACGGCGCCGCCGTGGAGCACGGCGCGAAGAGCGGCGTCGCGACCGTGGAGCACGGCGCGAAGAGCGGCGTCGCGACCGTGGAGCACGGCGCGAAGAGCGGCGTCGCGACCATGACCGCCTTGAGCGTCGCCGCGCTCGTGTCGGCGCCCATGGCGTCGAGCGCGGCCACGGCGCAGACGACGCGGTTCAGCTTCGCAAACTGGTTCAGCGCGTCGTAGGCGCGCGCGTAAAAGCGCGCCAGCTCGCCCGTCGCGACCTCGAACCCGTCGGCCGTGAGGCGGCACGCCTCGGCCACGGCCGCGTACACCATGGCGCCGAGCGCGCGCGACCCCGAGTGCACCACCATCCAGTAGCCGCCCTCGTCGTCGGCGGCCAGCTCCATGAAGTGGTTGCCCGAGGAGCCGAGGCTTTGCGCGAAGCGGCCGACGTAGGCGAGCACTTCCTGCGGGTCCGCGGGGCCGGGGCCGAGCCCGACCGCCGCGAGCACCTCGCCCATCGTGCGCAGCCACGGCGCCAGCTCCGCGCCGTAGAAGGCGACGGCCTCGTCCAGGTACGCCGTGTTGGACAGCCCCTTCTCCGCGAGCTTGCCGCGCTTCAGCGCGCGGCGCATGCAGGCGAGCGCCCAGGAGTGGTACTCGGTCGGGTCGGCGACGTCGGTGCGACGCAGCTGGACGCCCCGCCGCGCGACGGGCACCAGCGTGAGGCCGCACCCGATGTCCCCCGACACCAGGTTCACCGGCACGCGCTCCTCCGCGTAGGAGAGCACGAGCCCGACGAACACGTTGCCGGCGTTGTGTCCGTCCGCCTGCAGGGACGCGACGGAGCCGGGCGGGGCGAGGCGGGCCACGAGGTGCGCGAGCTTGCGCAGGTCCGCGTCGGCGAGCGCGACCTTGGTCTCCAGCGTCCACCGGCGCCCGCCGGCGGTGACGACGAACCGTCCGTCGCCGTCGCCGCGGAGGTCGAGGCCGGGCACCTCGAAGTCGCGCTCGGTCTTGGCCGCCGCGGCCGCGGCCGCGGGAACCGCGACGCCGAGATGGCGCAGCAGCGCGACGCCCGGCGTGTCGGCCATGGGGAGTGAAACCGAAAAATCGGAGGGTTACAGCGTTGTTTAAATAAAACGGGACACCGTGTTCAACTGTATTTTCCATTGTATAAAAATTATTTAATATGCACGTATGGTAAAGTGTTCGATTGATAGCTATATCACACGTTGGTTGTTTTATGCCAAACGTGCGGGTGTCCCAAAAATAAGTAGGCTTTAATGTACCCACCTAAGTCTTTGCGGCCGCCCATTATTTAATCGCATCGGTTACCAGATGCGCGCGCGAGGGGCATGGAATGGACGCCTCTGCCGATTAAACCGTACGTAAAGCGTCGCCATTCCGTGCCTCCCCCAGCTCGCCGCGTCCACGTCGACCCGCCGTGGCTGTGGCTCCTGCCGACGGTGCCCGAATCTTCCCAGTCGGGAATCCAGGCCGACTCCACCTCCGACACGTTCGTTCCCACTCCCGCGTCCACCTCCTCCTCCACCCGCTCCGACGCCACGTCCGCCCCCTCGTCGTCTGCCTCCTCGTGAGGGATGATATTCGACGTTTTTATGGCCGTGCGCGAGGACGCGCGGCGCCGGCTCGTGCTCGCCATCCTGCCCGCGCACGGGTGCGACCCGTTCCGCGTCGAGGGTGTCCTCCGACGCCTGGACGCGCGCCTGGACGCGCGCCACGATCTCGCGCACCTGGACGGGCACGTCGCCGACGCCATCGCGACGGCGTACTATTTCCTCGTCGCCAGCCGGTACGTCCCTGCGCCGGAAGTGCGCGCGGAGCTGTTCCCCGACGACCTCGTGCGGCGTGCGTTCGCGCTCGCGAAGCGCGCCTCGCCCACCGTGGCGACGGCGCTGGCGGACGAGTTTCGTCTGTCAGTGTGAAAAATTGGAGTGGAGACGGTCGCGCCATGGCATCCCATGGCGCCCAACAACGCGCAGCGCTGCAGACAGCGGATGACCCTGGGCGACTTCATGCGGGCGCCGCCCGCACCCGCGCCCCCGCCCCCGCCCGCGCCCGCGCCCGCGGTGAAGTGCATGCCACCGATGTTCAAGGCGGTGCCCAAGATGCCCATGGCGCCCGTTCCGCGGGGTGCCCGCGGCAAGAAGGCGACCATGTCGCTCAACGAGTACCTCGCGAGGACGACCCCCGACCCCTGGCCGTCGCGGTCGCCATGTGGTCGAGATTCAATTTTTGATTTAGGCGTGTTTTTTTTGAAGGCGCATAAAGCGATGAACGGACCATGGCCGCCATGGACATCGGCGTGTACCTCCGCGGGGGGCTGGGCAACCGGTTGTTCCTCGCGGCGGCCGCGTTCGGCCAGGCGGCCGTCACCGGGCGCGCGCCGCGCATCGTCGGCGCGGAGCCGAGCGCGCACAGCGGCTCGGCGTACCTCGACACCGTGTTCGCCGACTTCCCGCAGGGCGCGTTTTCCGGGCCCTACGCGGAAGTGCGCGAGCGGCCCAACCGGTGCCTGTGCTACGACCCCGTGCGCCCCGCGCCCGGGGCCGGTTCGCTGCTCCTGTACGGCTACTTCCAGCACGAGCGCTACCTGGAGGGCGGCAAGGACGCGTTCGTGCGCACGCTGCGCCTGCCCGTCGCGCCGACGCTGCCCGGGACGCTCTTCGTCCACGTGCGCCGGGGCGACTACCTCGAGGTGCCCATGCACAACGTGGACCTGACGCGCTACAACGCGCGCGCCGTCGACCTCGCGCGCGCCACCTTCGGCGCGCGCCTCACCACGGTGCTCGTCTTCAGCAACGACCCCGCGTGGTGCCGCGCCCACGTGGCCTTCGAGGGGCTGACCACCGTCGTGGCCGACGAGCCGGACGAGGTGTCGACCCTCGCGCGCATGGCCGCGTGCGAGCTGGGCGGCGTGTGCGCCAACAGCTCCTTCTCCTGGTGGGGCGCCTTCCTGGGCTACGCGCCGGGCAAGCTCGTCACCTTCCCCGACGTGTGGTTCACCCGCGTGCCCGACCCCGGCTCCGCCGCCGAGTTCGCCGACGACGTCGCCTTCGCGGGCAGCGTGCGCGTGGCCGTGCGCTAAAAAAAAGAGCCGTCGACCTCACTCGTCGTCGTCCTGGCAGTATTGAGCGATGCGTTTTAGCGCGGTTTTCATGGCCGTCCGTTTCGGTCGCCTCGCGCTGGACTCGTCGTCCAACACCCTTTTTCTCCATTGCTTGGCAGCACGTGGGGACAGCGGAAACGTCAATTCTGCCTCCTCCTCATCCTCCTCATCCTCCTCGTTCTTTGAATTGTATGGCATGGACTCGGAGACCGTAGACGACGTGTTCCATTCTGTTTCCGAGACGGAAGAGACGTCTAGAACGTCCGAATCCGTCGCAGTGGCGTGTGCCGTAGAACACCCTATTCCTCGCGGACATTGATGAAACTGTAAGCCCTCGTCCTCCTTCAAACCGACGCAAAACGCGTGAAAGCCGCGGTTGCACGTATGGCATACGCACAAACGCTCGTCGTGAGCATGCACCAGATGACACACATCGCAGCGCACATCGCTCATCGGATTATAGCGTACGTCTGTGGGCATGAACGTATATTGCGCACGCATCATCGTCATTTTTCGATACATGGCAGGGCGACGCGTGTGGGATTCAACCACGTCCAGTTGCCAACGGTACGCGGTGCCCCGCACGACGCCGTCCAACTTACGCATGAGCATTTGCGTGTCTGTGGTTTTGCACCCGCGAAGACTGCAGTTGAGATCCAATACGCGTAAGTCCCATCGATAGTGCCGAATGATCTCACGCACACTTTCGATGAATTGTTCGCTCAATCGGTTGGTCGTGTCGTACCAAAACCGCACAATCTCGCTGAGAAGGACCTGCGGCAAGTCCCGAATGGTGTTTTCGTCTACCCAAACATCCGAATCCGAGTTCCAAAATTTGCCCACCGTCTCTCGGACGATGTTTGGCGTGGACATCACGATGGTATTTGCATAATCGGTCACAACGTCCTTTTTCGGACAGCACACCGGAACCAGACGGACACGCGCGGGATCCATGCAACGGTTTGCGGCGACCGTTACCCCGCGTCCCATGGATTGTCAATGTATATACATAGTTGTTTACCGTTCGCTTCCGAGGTGATCACGAGTCGAGCCGCGTTCAGAAACGCGGCTCGCTCGCTCGCTTTGTTTGGGAGAGTCGAATAATTCATGGTGGTCACGGACGCATGTTTTTAGGGTGTTCACTCCATTTTTTGAAATTTAGGTCTTTTACACGAGTGCGGGTGCTAGAGGCGCCTGCACAGGCGCCTGCACAGGCGCCACAGGCGCCACAGGCGCCACAGGCGCGGGCGCCGCCAGCCCCGCGACGCCCTCCAGGTGCATCTTCTTCAGCAGCTTGGGCGCCACGGTGGGCGCGCCGGCCATGCCCGCGCCGCGGAAGAAGGCGCGGTCCAGCTCCACCAGCGCGTCCTTCGTCCAGCGCATGCGCCCGGCCTGGGCCGCGAGGAAGCCGAGCTGGCCCACGAACGCCGCCTCGGCCTCGCGTTGCAGCCGGCCGTCGGCGATGGGCGTGAGCGCCGGGAAGGGCGGGACGAACGCCGTCGACGCCGCCATCGGGCGCAGCTCGCGCAGCAGCGGCGCCTCGTCGTGCGCCAGCAGGAGCACCGCCTCGCCCGACTTGCCGGCGCGGCCGGTGCGCCCGGTGCGGTGCTCGTACGTGGTGGCGTCGGTGAGGCCGACCTGCACGACGAGCGTGACGTCGGGGAAGTCGACGCCGCGGGCCGCGACGTCAGACGCGAACAGCACGCGCCCCGCGTTGGCGCGGAAGTCGTCGGTGTAGCGCGTGCGCTGGCTCTGCGACAGGCGGCCGTGGACCTCGAGCACCGGCAGGCCCAGCGGCGCCGCGCGGAAGAGCGCCGCCGCGAACTCGACGAGCTTGGTGGTGGGGAAGAAGACGATGATGCGGTGGTCCGCGCGCTCGGCCACCTTGGCCGCCAGCACGGCGCGCAGCGCCGGGAACACCTGGTCCGGCGGTGCGACGACGTACGACTGCGCGATCTGCGGGTTGACGGGCGCCTCGCCCGTGCCGTCGGTGACGTCCACGAAGACGTAGCCGGCGCGCATCACGCGCGCCGCCACCGCCTTGACGTCCTCGGGCGTGGTGGCCGTGAAGAAGAGGTTCTGGCGCGTCGGCGGGAGCGCGGCCGCGATGCGCTCCAGCGCCATGCGGAAGCCGGCGTCGAGCATGCGGTCGGCCTCGTCCAGCACCAGCACCTGCACGGCCGCCAGGCGCGCCGCGAAGGCGCCGCCCTCCATGTGGTCCACCAGCCGCCCCGGCGTGGCCACCAGCAGGTCGGCCGGTTGCGACGCCAGCGCGCGCTCCTCCGCGGGCTTGCTGGTGCCGCCGATGACGAGCGCCGCGCCCAGGCCGGGGTGGAACGCGAGGAGCCGGCGGGCCACGTCGTGCGTCTGCTGCGCCAGCTCGCGCGCGGGCGACAGCACGACGGCCCGGATGGCCCCGCCGAGCGCGGCCGGGCCGCCGGCCGCCAGGCGCTCCACGACGGGCACCAGGAACGCGAGCGTCTTGCCGGAGCCGGTCGCGGCCTTGGCGAAGACGTCGAGGCCGGCCAGCGCCTTGGGGATGGCGGCGGACTGGATCGGGCGCGGATCGACGACGCCGAAGGCCTCCTGGAGGGCGCGGCGCGTGGGCTCCGACACGGCGAAGGGCTCGCCGCCGCGTTGCCTCGGCCGCGGCCGCGGCCTCGGCTGCGCCTGCGCCTGCCTTTTCGCCGAAACGACCATCCTCTCTACCATTGTTCACCACATATAAAGTCGGGTGACGTTTTCGAGATTCGCAATCCCATTTCCCGTCCCATCCGCCCCCTCCGCGTTGCGTGGGCGTGCCTTCTCGTGCCTTCGTGCCTTCGTGCCGTTTGGCTGCCGCCGCGTGGCGCCGTGGGCGTGCCTTCGGCTGCCGCTGCGCGCCTTCGGTCGTCCGGCTGCCGCCGCTGCGCGCCTTCGCGCCTTCGCGCCTTCGCGCCTTCGGCTGCCGTCGCTGCGCGCATGTGCGCCTTCGCGCCGTTGGCTGTCGCGGCGTGCTTTCAGGTCGTCCGGCTGCCGTTGCGCGCGCCTTCAGGGACGGTGGCCTTCAAGCGGGCCGCGCGCCTTCGTGCCTTCGGGCGTGCCTTCGGGCGTGCCTGGAGAACGTAGGGTCGGCTGCATCCCTAACGTCGGTATGTCCGCCCCCAAGAAAGACGCGGCCGATGTGCGCGTGACCCTGCTTCACCTGCTGAAGAGCACCTTTTTCGCCTTCCCGTCGTACACGCTGCGCACGTTGATGGTCGTCATCGAGACCGAGGCGTTAGACTCTTTCGACGGCTTTTATCAGTCTCGCATGATACTGAAGTACGTCCTGCAGCCTGTCGCCGACTGCGTGAAACTGTTTTTATCGGACGACGACGCCGTCCAGCAGGCGACCTTTCGCTGTGCAAAGGATGAGTATGGCCCGATGACCGAGCTAAACTTCGCCGCTGTCATCCCCTATTTCTGCGTCCAAGTTTCGACGAGCGCGCAAGGCCACAGCGACATATCCGCGGCCACCTTTCACGCCGTGCTGCTGGCCACGTTCGGACCGGCGGAGGTGTCGTTTCTTCCCAACCCGTCGGACGAAATCACCGTTCGCGACGTGGCGTTTGTCCGCACGGCGGATCAACTGCGGATCGACTTTTACGTCGCCATCTGCGCCCATCTGGGCCAAACCGCGCTCAAGGCGCGCGTCGTCGCCTACCGCATATGCGACCTGATTGACGCCAACGACCCGAGCCGCCTCCTCGTCAATCTCGCATCCGAGGAGCTTGCGAACAAGATGGACGTCCTTCGCGAGTGCGACTCCGTTGCGCACATGCGGGCGGTGCACGCTCTTTTCGCGGAAGAAAAGAGAAGGAGGCTTCATGTGGCTCACACGCCCATGAAAGCGATCACCGTACGATTGCCCCCCGATCCCGAAGATTTTTCCACGTGGTTGTAAAAAATCTCGTGGTAGTAAAGATTTTTTTATAAATCCATTGAAACGATTTTTGACCATACAAAGCATTTCCCAACGGCTCTTCCAACGGCATTTCCGGGCCAAAAAAAAGCCGGGCTTTCTTTCACCCGACGCCGACGCCGACGCCGAATGTCGGTCGTGCCGTTTCGAAAAAGTGCGCGTTACTCGTCGTCCGTCGCCATCCCCTTCGTGCGAACCTAAACTCCCCCCCCCCCTCCCCCCCCCCAACCCCTCGCGTAGGCCGGTGCCCCCGCTGCTACGTGACGCGACCGAAAGCCGAGCAGCATCTATCCAGCAAGTGTCCCGCGGGACACTCGCTCTTTTACCGCGCGTGCTCCAACGCGATTGACTCCGACGCGTCCGAGAAGCACATTCGGACCGTGGGCCAGCGCATCCTTCCCAACCCGAAGGAGAAGGAGGTGGGCATGCCCGAACTAGCCAACTTTCTTTTTAACGTCGACCCTGTCGCGCGCTACGCGCGGAAGAGCGAGGAAGAGTTGGTGGCGGAAGACGACAAGGTGCCCATGTCTTTGGTGCGCACGATGAAGGGGGTGGGCCTCGTCCACAACGACGACCAGACGTGCGAGATCTGCCGGCACAACGCGAGCATCCTCTACCTGAAGTGCAGTGTCACCACGTGCAAGGCCGTCGTGCACCCGGACTGCGTCAACCTCGTGTGCCCCAACAAGAACACGCTCCTCCTGCTTCAGCAGCAGTTCAAGTACTACTGCTCCATGCACGCGGTCCGTCTCTCCGCCGTCCGCGATGGATTCGCCGCCACCGAGGCGGAGGGCGCCACCCTCGAAACGTGCATCACGTGCAAGAAGCTCATCCACGAGGATGATCAGATTGCCTGCCACGAGTGCAAGCTGTCGTACCACGTCCAGTGCCTGCCTCACGTCGCCGTCCACGGCGCCACCCGCGCCACCATCCTCAGCATCCTCGACGCGACCCAGTTCAACTGTGCGGAGCATGCGCACGCGAAGTTCGTGGGCGTGGAGGATGCGGCCCTGTTCGACGGCGGCGCGGCCGAAGACGCCGACGAGGAGGAGAGGGGAGAAGACGTGTCCGATGCCGAACCCACGCCTGCGCCTGTGCCTGCGCGCACGCCTGCGCCTGTGCCTGCGCGCACGCCTGCGCCTGCGCGCACGCCTGCGCCTGCGCCTGCGCCTGCGCCTGCGTCGCTCCCGCCGCCGCCCCCGCCGCCCCCGCCCATCATGACGACCAAGCGCGCGATGGACATTGTCCTCGACATCTTCCAGAAACAACCGGCGCAGCCGCTGTCGGAGGCCTACGCCGCCAAGCGCGCGGAGGTGGTCGCGCTGCGAGCCGAGCTCATGCATGCGCTGCGGACCAACCGGGCGTGGCAGAGGGTGGACGAACTTTTCACGGGCAAAGAGGAGTTTTGCTTCATGGGCGTCAACTGTTTCTTCGCGTACACCGTGCGCTCCCTGCTCAAAAACGACACCGCCGCGTTCGACGCCGCAACGTTCGAGTGCCCGTCGACGCACTCGGTGCTGCACCTGTCGGTCCTGGAGCAGTACTTGAGGCGCACCCGCACGGCCCCTCCGGAAGAGCTCAGCCCTGCGGAGCTCAACGCGCTGCTGCAGGCGACCTTTCCCCCGCCCACCGCGTACGACCCTTCGAGCGGCATCGCCACCGTCCATCACCACCACCACGAGGTCGAGGAGTCGGGACTGCTCCGCTTTTGGACGGGGATGTGCCAGACGCACAACGTGTCGCTGTCGGCCTCGAGCGTGTTAGCGCAGCTGCTCGCCATCGTCAGCGCCAACAACCCCGACCTCCTGTTCGTCAATCGCACCGACGAGTACGACGAGTTCAAGCACCGCCGGGCCGAATTTTTCGACTCCCTCGGCAAGATCGACAGCGATGCGCTGAACGCGTTTTGCGCGAACCAGCGGAAGAAGATGCGCACGGGCGCCGGCGCCGCCGAAGCCGCCGAAGCCGCCGGAGCCGAACTCAAGCTGTGACTGTACACCGGAGCCGCGGCCGAACTCAAACTGTCTGTACCTGCATGCCCGAACCCCGAGTGTAAATGTAAAATGCAATCTACGTGCCTTGCACATTGGACGATGCCGGGGCGGGGGCGGGGGCGGGGGCGCGGGCCACGACGAAGTCGACGAACGCGTCGGCGATGCGGTCCCACCGGTACGTGGGTGACGTGAGCAGGTGGCGCCGCGCGAGCTTGCCGTGGCGCTTGCGGAGCGCCTCGTCGCGGTAGTAGCGCAGGATGCCCGCCGCGACGTCCTGCGGGTCGGACACCTCAGTCTCCCCCCCGATCTGGTCGCGGCTGTTGTCGACGTAGAAGTGCCAGCGCGGCTGCACCAGGCACGCGCGCTCCTCGCCTCCTCCCAGGAAATCCTTCACGCCGCCCACGGCCGTCGCCACGTTGGCCACCCCCACCGCCGCGGACTCGAAGGTGCACAGCCCCCACCCCTCGCCGTCGGCCGCCGAGACGTGCACGTCGGCCACCGAGTGCAGCACGTTGGCGTCGCGGTCGGACATCGCCTGCGGGTTGGCGATGCCGACGAGGTACTTGCGCGCGGCTTCGAGCGTCCCCCCGCGCTTGACGAACTCGCGCTCGAAGATCTCGGGCAGGTCCCAGCACGCGTGCATGTCGGTGCCGATGAGGAAGCGCAGCGGTCGCGTCGCCTGCTGCTCGTCGCCCTCCAGCGCCGCGGCGGCGATGGCGTACGCCGTCATCACGTGGTCGTAGCGCTTGCGCGGCACGTTCCGGTTCAGGTTCAGCACCACGAACGCCGCGGGGTCGAGGCCGAAGTAGGCGCGCGCCAGGCGACGCGTCACCGGGAAGTGCGCCTGGGGGTCGAGTCCGTGCTCGACGACGCCCCACGCCAGCCTCTCGGACGCGCGCATCTGCGCCTTGAGCACGTCGCCCCACGCCGACGTGAAGGTGATGATGCCGTCGAACTCGCGCTCCAGCATGTCCAGGTAGCGCCGCTTCTGGCACAGGTACACCTGGTCGACGTAGCCCACCAGCTTGAAGGGGCGCTTCGCGCGGTCGCTGCCGTGCACCGCCACCAGGTTGTCGACCAGCATGGACGTGACCGAGAGGTCGTTGTAGATGACGACGACGTCCTGCGGCTCCAGCTGCAAGAAGGCGCCGATGCGGGCTTCGCCGAAGCCCGCGCGGCGCGGGTTTTCGGCCGCGGCCGCATCGTGGACGACGACGTTCGACGGGAGCGCGCGCTGCGCCTCGTTGGGGTTCACGTTGGGCGAGCGCTGGAAGCCGTAGATCGTGAGCTTGACGTCGTCCGGCCGCTTCGCGATGCGCCGGGCCAGCTCGTACACCACGCGCGAGTAGCCGTTCTGCTGGGACGGATGCGTGCCGCACAGCAGCACGCGCACCACCATATGGCCCCGCAGGGGGCGGACCCCCTTATGCCCCTTTTGGCTCTGGCCTATTTGAAAAAATATTTAAATTAAAAAAGAGGGCAGGCCGCTTAAAGCGGACGCCCGTGCCATTGCGCCACCCCATGGCGACCGACGAAGACAAAGACAAAGGCGCCGTCGACGTGGCGGCCCTCCTGGCGCTCGCACCGGAGGCCACGCACGTGGACCTCTATTTTTTGCCCGCGAACGACTTGCCCGTGCTGGGCTGGTCCGAGCCCGCGCTGGAAGGCCTGCTCTCCGGCGCGAGCGCGCTCGGTCGGCCCGTCCTCGAGCGCTTCGTGGAGCACAGCGCGGGCGACGTCACGCTCGCCTCCCCCGCCCCCTCGGCCGCGGCCGAGGAGCCGGCGCGCGCGCGGCGCGTGACGGTGCTCCGCGAAACCACGCTCCCCCTCCCTCCCCTCTCCATGTGCGCGCGTGCGCTCAAGGTGACGCCGCTCGCGGCGTCCGAGTTCCCGAGCCAGCGACGCTACGATGCCACGCGCCACGTCACGCGCGCGAAGTGGACGCTGCACCACCGGGTGCGGCTGCTGGCGGAGTGCGACTCGTTTCACAACGGCACCACGCTGTATCTGCGCTACAACCACGCGCCCAACGTGGACCCGGCCGCGGTGCGCGCGGCGCTGCGCAAGGGCGCCCGCGCGGTCATGCACAGTATTGCGCCTGCTGCGAGCGGGGACGCTGCGACCGCGGCCGCTTCACCGGGTACTGCTGCATGATGAACGGGTAGCAGTCGTCCAGGATGCCGTGCTGCTTCATCGCGGCGAAGATCGAGGACATGTCGCGCTTCATGCGCTTGATGTCGGCCTCCTTCTCGTCCACGACGTCCGCCAGCAGGTGGTGCGAGGAGGGGCACAGCACGATGCGCACCACCATCGCCGCGATGGCACGCGCGTCGAGCGGGGCGCATCCCTCGGCGACGCACATGCGGCGGTAAAACGCGGCCGGGTCCTCCCCGATCGCCTGGTTCAGCGCGTACGTGCGGCCGTTCTGCGTGAAGAACTCGCCGGGGCGCGCGCTGAAGTGGACGTTCGGGAACGTGGCGCGCACGACGGCGTCCAAGACGCCCATGTCCCACGCCGCGTTCGGCCGCATGGCCATCAGCACGCCTTCGCTCACAAACACGCCGCGCTCTGGGACGCGGTGGACGCCCGGCGCGACCTCGAGGAAGAACGGGGCCAGCAGCGTGAGAAGCACGTACTCGTTCACCGTGCGTTGCATCGCTTCGTCTTCGTTGCTCGAGGCGTGGAGGTAGAAGTCGGCCGTGATCGCGGCGTCGCCCAGCTTGGCCGTGAGCGCGCATTTCAGCTCTTCTTGGCGGCGGACCACCTCGTCGCGCATGTCCCGAAAGGATTTTGACTGCCCCACTTTCAAAAACCTGCGCCCGCGCTCCTTTTCCGCGTCTTCGGCCGCGACGGCGTCCAGCATCGCGATTGCGGCGTCCATGCTCGGCGTGACCGTCGTCCGCCGCGGGACCGCGGCGCCCAAGTTCGAGAGAATCGATGCGCACAATATGTCGGTGTCCGCGCGAAGCGCGGCCGCCTCGTCCATGGCGGCGCTCGCTTCGGCATTCGCTTCGGCACTCGCTTCGGCCTCTGCTGCATCCGACATGGGGAATGGGCGGGGGCGTTTTTTAAAAAAGGGGTTAAGAAATCCCCCACGGGGGCCCTTGCATGGCAGGCATCCTTTTCACCGTCATATGCCTCGCGAGCGACCCCGCGCGCGTTCGCCACGTGCAGACCCGCTTGCTTCCGCGCATCCCTGGTGCCGCCGTCATGGATGCCGTGGAGCGCGCGACCCTTCCGCCGCCGGAGGAGCTGCAGCGGCAGGGCATCATTCATCCTGTCAACGACCTCCTTCCCCACCCCCTGCAAAGGCTCGGTCAAGTCGCGTGCGCGTTGTCGCACGCGAGACTGCTTGCGCGCTACGCGGAGGACGCCTCCGATACCTGGCATGTGACCGTGGAAGACGATGTTGAGGTCGCGGAGGACTTCGCGGCGCAGGTGGAGGCGCGGCTGACGTCGCTCCCCCCCGCCGCGGAAGCGTGCTACCTTCACGTGTACGACGGGAAGGAGGACGAGGTGGCGGCCCAGGAGGAGGTCGCGCCCGGGGTGCGCCGCGCGCACAAGATGTTTGCCACGTGGGCGATCGCGTACCGCGGGCGGGGGGCGGCCAAAGTGTTGGCCCATGCTTTCCCCATGAAACGAGCCATCGACAATGCCCTGTCGGAATTAGTCGAATCGCGCTCGATCGACATGTACACGTGTTTCCCGCCCCTCGCGCGCTCCGCGGGCGACGTGGGTCCCTTCCCTGAGCACCGCCGCGCGATGCGGTCCACGATCTGGCTCACGCGGTGAGTTTAAAGCGACCCGCCCCTCCCCGCCCCACACATGTCGCGTCCGGTGGCCACGGCCACGGCCATGGCCATGGCCGTGGACGTCGTCGGTCCGCGCCCGCGCCTGGCGACCTCCCTCGACGTGCCGGCGACGGAGATCGTGCCGCGTCTGTTTCTCGGGGGCGTCGTCGACGCCAACCGAAGCGCGTCTGCGTACGACGCCGTCGTCAACTGCACCCCCGACTTCCCCTTTTACGGCGCCTCTGCCCACCGCTTGCGCGTGCCCGTGCTCGACAACGATCCCGCCAACGCCGCCATGCAGCCGTCCATGCTGCGCGAGGCGGTCGCCTTCGTGCGCGACCACCTCGCCGCCGGGCGCACCGTGCTCGTGCACTGCGTCGCGGGCCAGCAGCGCAGCCCCGCCGTCGTCGCGGCGTACCTCGTCGACCACTTCCACCTGACCGTGGACGAGGCGATCGAGTTCGTCCGCAAGCGCCGCTCGGTCGCCTTTTTCGGGAGCGTCAACTTTCGGCCCAGCCTGGACGCGTTCGCCCATCCCCCCTAACTGTTACAAGCGAAACGGGAGCGGCGCGCCGCCGCCGCCCTTGGCGATGGCGTCCTCGCGGCGCGCGGCCTCGAAGCCCTCGCGCTTCGCCCACCCGGGCATCAGGCTCCACGGGCTCGTCTCCGAGAGCAGGCCGATCTGGGGGTAGAGCAGCAGGATGGCGACCGCGTACAGGAACAGGGCGCCGAAGAAGTTGCGCACCGTGATGTACAGGCCGCTGAAGAGGAGGAGGTGGCGCGACACGGGGGACTTGAGGAGCGCCTTTTGCGCGTGCGTGAGCTCGATGGGCTGCATCGTGCGGCCGCCCACCTGGAACATGAACGCGGAGAGCATCATGAGGGCCGACTGCAGCATGTCCGTCTGACCAGTTTGGTGTTTATTTTTTTTTGTCAGGCCGGCAGGGGCACGCGCAACCGCCGCGCGGTCGGGTCCGGGGCCACGCGCCTCTCCCCCTCCCGGCGCTGGGTGAGTGCCGCGCGCCGCGCGCCGCGTATGCGCAGCGCCATGCCGTTCGCGAGCCACACGAGCGCGGCCAGCGCCCCCGCGCGCGTGCACGGCAGGTCGACGGACGCGAGCGCGAAGAGCGCGAGCTGGCACCCCGCCAGCACGACGGGGTCGTCGAACACGAAGGGCGGCGCGAAGCGGACGTACGTGAGGGCGAGCAGGGGCGCCGCCGCCGCGAGGGCCCCGACCGTTCCGACCGTGGGGTCGAACGCCATTCCCACTCGCGGAGAAAAAATAGTCTGGGGCAGGAGGAAGGGAAGCGCTGCAATGCTGGCGATGATGACGCCCATCGGCGACGCGTGGGCGGCCCCGACGCCGGCGTCCAAGGCGGCGCTGGCGCGCGCGTCCTCGACCAAGATCCCGTTCGTCGACTACGACGGCGAGGCGGCGGACGTGGACCACTACTGCCGGAGCTACGGCGTCATGTGCGAGAAGGCCAAGCCGCCCAAGAAGGCGCCCGAGGCGTTCGAGGGCATGACCGAGGACGAGATCAACGACGTGTTCGTGGCCGCCGGGCGGCCGCAGGTGGACGCGAGCTTCCACCGTTCGCCGCCGGCGGGCGCCGACGACGCGCCGGCGAGCGCCGACGACGCGCCGGCGCCCGAGGAGGCGCCGCCGCCGCATCGGCGCCGCCCCGCGCCCCGCGACCGCGGCGACCGCGACGACCGCGACGACCCGTGGGCGTGGGTGCGCCAGATGCTGCGCACCGACGACTTCTACAACCTCGCGCTCTTCGCGCTCGCGGGGCTGCTGCTCATCGTCGTGCTGGACCAGATGGTGCGCGTCGGCATCGAGATTTCGCGCGCGCGCATCGGCATGGCCGTCGCGCTGCGGAACGCGGCGCAGGTCACGAGCGAGATTTGATGCGCTCGCTCAGGCGCACGAGCAGCACGAAGTAGTCCCAGATGACGGCCCGGTTGGCGTCGTTGAGCCCCCGCCACGCCAGCCGCACGCGGTGCACGATGTCCATGCTGTCCGCGGGCACGGATTCGGGGTCGAGGGCGAGGAAGAAGGACTCGTCGCGCTCCAGGATGCGGGCCGCGTAGGGGACGTAGACGTGCTCGTAAAAAAACGACCACGCGCCGTCCTTGGACGCCGCCACGGCGATGGCGAAGCCTGCGCGCAGCAGCGCGAGGTCCCCCGTGTTTCCCACCACCGCCACGGCGTCCAGCTGCTCCAGCAGCTCGCCGAACTTGGCGTTCCAAATCGAAAGGTAGTCCATAGGGGGAGGGAGGCCGCCGCGCGCTTAACCCTTTCGTGCCCAGCCGGGGATCATGATCCCACGGATCCCCACTGATTATTTTTTAAACGCGCTCTACAGCGAATGTTGTCGTGGTCCCGCCGGGCCACTGGCAGCCTGAGAAATCCTATATGTAGGTAGGTCATGGATCGCCCTCGCGCTCGTGCTCGTTCGGCTCGATCACGACTGGTTGGTGGCACCATATCCGAGTCGAATAAAAGGTGTTGAAGCCATGGTGAACTGTCAAGAACGACCACTTCACTTACACGGTTTCCCAAATAAAATGGGACAGTAAATTTAATGTAAATTTAATGTAAATTCCATTACATTTATAAAATCAGATTGTAATTTTTCCCAAAATATCGCCCAACAAAATTTATGAACGTAAAAAATCTCATGTTGTCGACGATGATTAAAATTTACAAAACT
>Ga0316224_1001386_pt1 | contig 26742 bp, 38 predicted proteins | sample TBH18013metaG_FD_206254 | JGI IMG/M metagenome (GOLD analysis project Ga0316224, IMG submission 206254) | Freshwater microbial communities from Trout Bog Lake, Wisconsin, USA - TBH18013 | ecosystem: Environmental > Aquatic > Freshwater > Lake > Hypolimnion/Profundal zone | place: USA: Wisconsin... | reverse complement strand
ATCAGTAGTACATTCGTTTGGATTAACGATAAAAATATTTCCAAAATTGGGATTTTCTCCATTTGCTCTTGGTGTAGCGACACGAAATATAGATAAATCAATATTTTCTAAGTATTTTTTATCTATCCATTTTTCAAATCCTTTTTGTTGAGACGTATAACATTTTATATAATCGTCAGTTAATTTATTATCTTTTATTCTTTCCCCTCTGCCTTCCCTATAATCAACTTTATAAAAATTTGAACCATTGCATATATTCGCAATACTTTCATAATCTTTTACTTTATCAACTAATATATAATTTTCTGGACTTAATAGAATCTCATGTTTTGATAGATCAATTTTAAAATCGTTGAATAAACAATCACCATTGTAGTCATTATTGAATAAAAAATATGATACACCGCCTGGCAAATCTACATCTGGAAAAATTGAACCATCATTTTTATAATGTTTTATTAGTTCAATTTTTTTACAATTTAACATAAATTTTCGGTAAGAATCTAAGCCTTTACCACCAGCAAACCATCTTGATGGTGTAATAAATATAACGTTGGTTGATAAACTAATTGATTTTTCAGTAAAAAGATTATACAAAGCTTTTGCAGAAGCACCATATCCTCCATCCATTTCTTGGTATGGCGGATTACCCAGTATTATATCAAATTTATCAAATTTTTTAACATCACAAACAGATTTCATGTATTTATCAAATCCAGACTCTAAATAAGAATATGGGTATATATTTAACTTATATTGATCATAAGGATCAACAAAAAACATATATAAAAAGATATTTTTTGGTTGTATTTCACAAGCATATATCATATTTTCTATTATATGCTTATATCTAATTTCCGGTAATCTTAGGTCTATATTATCATCAACATAATTTTCTAAACTACGCATTAATCTTTTAATTACACATATCAAATAAGGACCAATGCCAACACAAGGGTCTAACCATTTTAGATGTGGATTTTTCCACACATTTTTTGGCAATACATCTAACATTTCTTCAACAACTTTTAGAGGAGTCGGAACTTCACCAAATTGCTCGGATTTAAATATTTGATGTTCTCTGTATTTCTCGGCAAATTCTTTGTTCTTCATTAAAGCTTTGATTTTGCTATTAACCGCCATACCATAACTTATATAGTCACGCATAGCGTTCACGACGTCATCTACATGTTCCATTTTTGGGACATAGTAATCTTTAAGAGCTTGTATAGATGTTAGAGGTCTTATTTTAGTATCTCCGTATATTTTTTTAATATCATTAAATTTGCCATTTTTATTAGTGCTTCTTATAATATCATTATTAGATATATCAAACATCATATCCAATTTTGATAAAATAAACTCTCTCTTTCTGTCTGGATAATTTTCCGATATTCTTTTGTAAGTCTCTTTTGTTTTCTCGTCAAATAAGTTAGTCATCAAATCTTCAACTAGAGTAGTATAGAAGTTTTTTTCACCAAATTTATAATTTTGTTCATAGTGAATTTCTGTGTGATTTGGGTTGCCGCCCATATTTCTTTTTATTTCAGATGCTTTATAAGTATCGGTTTTGCTTCTTTTTATCCCTATTTTAGATCTATGCTTTATTATTAAATGTTTAACTTCATCAATAGTATATCCATTAGGGATAAAAATATTATTTTTATCTAGCATAGATATTATATCCGTAAACTCAAGAGTATTTTCTATAGGCTCATACTCAAGCAAATCCTTAATACATTTAATGTAATGTTTTATGTCTTCCTTTTTAGTCATATTTTTCTTTGGCGGTGTTTTTTTGCTTTTTATCATTTTCTGTTATTTTCATAAAGATACTATAATTTTTGTTTGTAAACAAAACATTCTTGTTAATTTTCTGTTAAAACTCTCTATCTACATTTTTACCTCTTGCTTCCATATCTTTTCTGATAAGGTTTTCAATATATTTAGAACGATTTGGTATATCATTATCTTCTAAATACTTATTAAGTATATCTACAAGTTTGGTATCCATGGATACAGCAGTTTTTTCTTTCTTTTTATCGTCTGGTATGGGATTCTTTCTTTTTCTCATAATAGATTATATATTAAAAATTGAAAATGTTTTGTATATTCTTTATACTTATATATTAAAAAAATTATATGAAAATTGTTAAAAATTAATATAAAAATTATACCAGGGAGCGGTATAATTTTTATATATATTATATAAAATTAAAGTATAAATTATGAAAACAAAATCTCAAAAAACCAAAACAAATGTTCCAGTATCTATGGATAAAAAACTTGCTACTTTAATCGCAGAAAATATATCTAACAAATCAAAATATATTGAGTGGTTAGTTTATCAAGACATGATGAAAAATAATGTAGAAGGAATAAAGGAGGTATTAATATGAGACATAAATGGACTTACGAAGAGTGTAAAGAAGAAGTATCAAAATATAAATCTTTAATTGAATTAAATAAAAATTGTTCCGCTTGCTATGTTGCCATAAAAGCAAATAAATGGTATGGTATATTAGATTCAATAGAAAGAGGTAAAATGCCAAACGGATATTGGACATATGAAAAATGTTTAACCGAAGCATCAAAATATAAATCAAGAGGTGAGTTTAAGAAATCATCACCAAGTGCTTATAAAGCAAGTAAAAATAATAAATGGATTGATATAATAGAACAATTTGATTTAAAAATAAATAAAAGTGGCTATTGGACTTACGAGAATTGTAAAAACGAAGCCTTGAAATATAATTTTAAAAAAGATTTGAAGAAACACAATTCGGCTTGTTATAGTATAATTAACAGAAATAAATGGTTTGAATTAACATCACATATGAAAGTTATAGGCAATCTCAAAAAAAGATTAATATATGTATATGAGTTTCCTGATAATAGTTGTTATGTTGGATTAACAGGCAATATATTTACAAGAGATAAAGAACATAGAGAAGGTAAAAAGAAATCTTCTGTCTATAACTACATCATAAAAAGCGGCTTAACACCAAAATTAATAACCAAAACAGATTATATTAGTGTAGATGAGGCTTCTAAATTAGAAGGTGTTATATTAGATTCTTATAAAAATAATGGTTGGAAAATACTAAATAAAGCAAAAACTGGTGGTGTAGGCGGTGGTAATAAAAAATGGTCTTACGAAAAGTGTGTAGAAGAAATTAAAAAATATAATTCAATAACAAAATTAATAGATAATTCAAGCGGAGCATATATGTCCATAAGAAGAAATAACTGGACTTATTTATTAGAGAATCTAAGGTTAAATAAAAAAGAGGCTCATAATTTATGAGCCTCTTTTTTATTTAACCTTAGGATAAACAACTATATCTTCTGTTTCTATACTTTTGCGAATCCACCTCATAAGAGTAATTGCTTTGTATTCTGCTTCAAATCTTGTTGTTCCAATACCTTCTTCGTTCATATCCACTGGGAATATATAAACATGAGTATCATTTTCAATTTTGTAATACAATACACCACATGATGCGTATTCAAATTTTGCTGTCGTTCCTTTAACGATGTCTTTAACACTTACTTTTGTAGTTGTTTCCATTTTAATAATTTTCTTTTATGTGATCATAATAACTATTTACCTTTATTATGTCTGTAATCCCAACGAGACTCGAACTCGTAACCTACGCCTTAGGAGTGCGTTGCTCTTCCAATTGAGCTATAGAATCATTTCTTTCTTATGCTTATTACAGCATAAACACTTTTGTACTTTGAATATTGCTGGGTCGGGCATACCACTTACATGTATTTTTTCATGGCTAATAACCCAAATGTGTTTTCCTAATTTACAAAATAATTTTCTAAACATAATTTATATTTAGTCCGGATAGGCAGAATCGAACTGCCATGTGACCAATTAATCTTTCTACGCCTTATGAGAGCGAGGATATATATCCGGTTAATTTTTCAAACTCTTTTTCAACAAAATCTTTATTTTCTCTACCCATATCTTTTATAATATATGGTAAATATCCACAAGATTCTATCTCTTTTATTTTTATTTTATCTCTATTTTCAACCTGTTTAACAGAATGCTTTTTAGTTATTTTTTCATAATGCCATTTTCCATTCCATAATATGGCAATTTTATATTTAGTAATAACAACATCTGCATCCCATCCATTAAATATTGGTTCATTGTTTAATACCTCATTATATTTCTCCTTACATAAATCAAAGAAATAGATTTCATTCTTACTTCTTCTATTCTCTTTTTGTATTTCTGCTGACTTTAGCCCAAATTTTCTACCAATTTCTTTTTTTAAGTCACTCCCATCATAACACGAACTTGAACAATATTTCTTCTTACTATAACCTTTTACTACAAATTCTTTACTACAAATTGTGCAAGTTCTTATTTCGTTTTTAATTATTCTCAATTCATTTAAGCCTATATCATTTAATTCATTATTTGAACAATGATAACTAATTACACTTTTGGAGCAATTTAATAATTTACTTATATCATTATAACTTTTACCTTCATTCCTCAATTTTAATATGTTAAACTTTAGTAAAGATTTTTCGCTATATTTAAATAAATAATCTTCTTCAATATAACTTAATCCATCTAAATGTAATTTATTTCTTTCTTTTTTCATAATGTATATATAAATATGCCCGATGTTCGAACCCATTTATTTATCCTAAGCCACGCCATTTTAATCTTCTAATATACTATTTATTTGTTGTTCTCTTAATTCACTTTTTTTAATAAAATGCCTTAAATCAGTATCTAAAATAGATACTCTATATCTAATACCACCTGTTCTAAACACAAGACTATGTGTTAAATCATAATGATCAATACCATCTTTAAATATTTCAACATTAGTACCTTCATCTAATATAAAGTATTCATTAGGTATAATAAATACTTTGGTTTTAAATTGTTTAATGCAAATATATTTTATAATCTTTTCTTTCTCCATTCAACGAATTTCTTCACATCAGGATGTTCTAACAATTTCTCCAAAGTATTATAAGTTGTTCCCATTTCTTTTTCAGTTATGAAGCGGTGAATTTGTCCATGACAAATAAACTTACAAACCATAATACCTGTATCTCTCATAAATGCTTTAGTATATCTTTTTTCAAACCATTTATTAGAGTGTAAAGTGCGTGGAATTAAATGATGAAAGTTTAATTCATCGACTTCACTACCACATAATTCACATTTCATATTTTTATTCCTTTTTTGCCCAATAAGCATTTATTATATCTAATTGCTTTTGTGGGAATTTTGTTTCTATAATTTTACCTTTGTTATCGAGAAATGGATTTCCTTCCATATCTAATGATATCACAACACCATCTTTTACGATCATTTTTTTACCTTTTTTAAGGTTATTTTCAATTGTTTCATGCATAGCCTCAACTAAACAGTCATCAAAGTGAAATATATTAGCAACCTTTTCATAGAATTTATCAAAATCGTCCTCTGTGTTTTCCATATTTTTAATTTTGTACCGAAGAAGGGCTACGATCCCTCAAAACTTATTTTTTGAAAATAAGATGTTTACCAATTACATCACTTCGGCAGAGAGAGTACTTCACAATACTCTACAACTAGAGATTACACTTCAGGGTGTAGCCTTTGTGCATATAGTCGGCAACGATCCGACACCTATCACCGCTCTTAACGGTGTCCCTCTGCCAATTGGGGTACATATGCTTTTAACCATTTTCTTATGCAATTATCAGAAACATTATATTTTCTACCTGTTGCTGAATATCCAATTTCTTCTACTTCTTTTTTTAACTGCTCATATGTAGGTCTATTAACTTTTCTTTGTTCTATCTGCCAACATTTAGAACACATTTTACTTGATTTTTTAATAGATTTACCACACTTACAACTATTTATTTTATTCTTTTCCTGTTTATCAAATTCAAAAGATAGATTATTTTCTATCATTATTTTTTTGATTTTCTTTCTATTATTTTGTGTATCATAGATTCCTAATTTATCAATTAATTTAGTCATAGAAAATGACTCATTTATAGTATTAATTAAGATTTCTATATCTAAATTATTTATTGAATTACCTTTACTTTTACACCATGTTTCCGTTTGTGAATGACAATTAGGACACATAAATCTTAAATTTTCAAGTCTATTATCATTTTTTACACCATTTATATGGTCTAACTGCAAGTTTAAAATTTTCCCATTCCATTCATTTTTTAATCCACAATCAAAACATTTATATTCAATTAAATTATGTTTAATAATTAAACCTTTAATATATTCTCTTCTTGCGGAAGAATTTTCACAAAATAAAGTATGTTTACTTTCTATTCTATCATCATTTAAAACAGTTTTACCTTTTCTCCAATTTTGATTAGTTTTATAACAATTTAATATTAATGCTTTTTTCTTAAAAGAATTAAATCCAATTCCTATAATTCTAGCTGCCTCAGCCATACTTACGGCTGTTTGGCATATTTCAATAAATTTTTTATTTTCCATTATGTATATATTATATACATAACAGTCCCTTATTTTTTATCTACCAGAGTTCGAGTTGTGTGACACTCCTGGGATTTGAACCCAGAACTCTCAGGTTCTAAAGCTGAGTCCTCTGCTCTTGTTGGGATAGAGTGCCAATAAAAAATCCTGTTCGTTTGAACAGGATTTTTATAAAAAACTTTATGATAAAGTTATCTATATAAGAATCCTGTCTAATGGTTCCATTAGATTAAGCAAATTCATATTTAGATTCCTGTTTTTCATATTATTTATATATTAAATTCTGTTTGTCTGTTTTGTTGTTTATTGTATTGCAAATATACGACAAAGTTTTGAATTTACAAAAGAATTTTCATATTTTTATATATACACTATGATATTGAAATACTTTAATTTTGTAAATGAATTGTTTAATAGCCCTATGGGTATATCATGGTTCGTAAATGATAATAATAAAATGGAAGGTATGTTTAGGCAAAATCGCAATCGCTATGTAATAAATGCAACACAGAGATATAAAGATATCTGGTCATATTCATTTTATTTATCAATCGAGAATTTGAAAATTTACCAAATAGAAGATATTAATGTTAATCAATATGTTGTATTATCAACAGTTATCAAAGGATTTAATTTTTTTATTCAACAAAAAAATCCTAAAATAGTATTTTTTCATTGCAAAAAAACTGAAGAAAGTAAATTAAAGGTGTATGATAAACTAGTACATGACGCTGATTGGATTGTAGAGAAAGCAAAAAGTAATAAAAATTTTATTTTTGTACTTTATAAAAATCCAAAAGATATAAACCTTGTTAATAAACTTATTAAATCTGAATTAAAAGCAGATAAAAAATAATTATGAATATGATACATCACCATAATCACAATAAGTATCATTCTCATAATCCCAATGGCGGAAATCATATATCATTATATGGAAATAAAATATTTTCAATAATTCTATACGAAATTCTACCTTCTCATGATCACATTTAGAATATGATTCTAACGCAATAACAAACCAATTAGCTAAACTACCTATTGTTAATTGTATTTCTAATCCTTTATTTTTAGACAACTGCTTAAACCAACAGTATGTACTTTTCATTCCTTTAATTTTCATTTTTATATTTTAATAATTCGGTTGCTAATTCCCTACATTTATTTATTAAGAATTCTGTTTCCTTTTTATGATGATTTAGTAATTCTTTATAATGTTCTAATCCTGATTCTTCATCCCAATCATAACTCCAAGTTGAGACTTCATTATATTGTTTTACTTTAATCCAAGTAAATCCTTCAAGTATTTTTTCTAAATCTTCTCTTTCCATAATTTTTCTTTAAAAGAATTTATATCTAATTGATAATTAACACCATCTAATGATCTGATTGATAAAATTTTACTATCAACTTCTTTCTGTCCTATTATAATCATAAAAGGCAAATAGTTTAACTGAGCATCTTTTATTTTTTTACTTAAACTTTCACTTCTTTTATCAATACTTGACCTTATATCAACGTCTAATAAAAACTTATTTATTTCATCACAATAATCATTAAACTTATCAGATATAGGAAGTATTCTTACTTGTTCTGGTGATAACCAGAATGGTAGTTTACCTTGGTATTGTTCTAATAAAATCGCAATAAATCTCTCAACTGAACCAAAAGGCGCTCTGTGTATCATAACAGGTCTTTTTGGTAAATTATCAGAATCAATATATTCTAATTGGAATTTTTCTGGCAAATTATAATCAAGTTGAACAGTGCCTAGTTGCCACTCTCTACCAAGAGAATCTTTAACCATAAAATCAATTTTAGGCCCATAAAATGCTGCTTCGCCTTCTTCAATTTGAATATTGAGATTGTTTTCCTTGGCTACTTTAATTAAAGCAGATTCGGCGCTATCCCATACGGCATCAGAACCTATGTATTTTTCTTTATTATTTTTATCTCGTAAAGATATTTGCGCTCTATATTCTTTGAAATTAAATTTATCGAATACATGTAATACTAGTTTTAGTATATTGCTAATTTCTTCCTCAACTTGATCTTCTCGACAAAATAAATGTGCATCATCTTGACAGAATGTCCTTGCACGCAATAAACCATTGATTGCACCACTATCTTCATATCTATAGACTTGCCCAAATTCAGCAAACCTCAATGGTAAATCTCGATATGAACGATTTTGGCTTTTATATATTTCACAATGATGTGGACAATTCATCGGTTTTAATAGATAAGCATCTTCCCCGCAACATATTTCTCCAAACGAATGTTCTTTATATTTTTCGTAATGTCCAGATATTTTGTATAGATTTACATTACCTATATGCGGAGTAACTACTCCTTTATATCCCATACGAATTTGAATTTTCTTTAAGAAAGAAATTAATTCTTCTCTTATAATTGCTCCATTTGGTAGCCAAAGTGGTAGACCTTTACCCACTTCTTCGGAAAAATGAAATAAATTCAATTGTTTTCCGATTTCTTTATGGTCTAGTAACCTGTTTCCAATTCCATTGTATTGTTTTTTATTTTTTATTTGTTAGAGGCGCCTACTGGAATTGAACCAATGTATCAGGTTTTGCAGACCTGCGCCTATATCCACTCGGCCAAGGCGCCGTTAGAGCTAAAGAAGGGACTCAAACCCTCATATTCTTCATTACAAGTGAAGTGCCTAATTCAATTCAGCCACCTTAGCATTAGTTGACCTGGTCGGTAACGATCCGACTACCTCCACATTATCAGTGTGGCGCTCTAACCATTTGAGCTACAGGTCATTGTTTGAGCCCTCTGCCGGTAACGATCCAGCTTCTGCGGTTTACAAGACCGCTGCATCACCTCTTATGCTTAGAGGGCTTTTAGAGCCACATACCGGTATCGATCCGATTTTTCTACCCTACCAAGGTAGCACATCACCTTTTATGCTTATGCGGCTTATGTAGTCTCGATGAATTACGATATCACAACCTCCTGCATGTAAAACAGGCGCTCTTCCGTTGAGCTACAAGACTATTTTTGTTGGAATACCGAGACTCGAACTCGAAACCTCCACGGTATCAGCGTGGCGCTCTAACCAATTGAGCTATATTCCAATATTATTTCAAATTATGCAGTTCTGTATGGCATCTATTGCATAGTAATATACATTTATCTACTTCTTTTTTTAACCTTTCAAAGGACCAAGATTTTCCAGATATTGAAAAATCTTTTTGTGTCGCGTCTAAATGGTGAAACTCTAAAGCTTGAACACATTTACTATAACCACATTCTTTGCAAGAACCACCTTTATATTCTACTAATTTTTGTTTCGTTCTAATTCTCCAATCTACTACACTTTTGCTTCTATGTGATTTTAATTCTTCCTTTGTCAATTCTTCTATTTCTATATAATTTCTTACAGTTTCATAAGAAATACCTAATTCTTTAGCAACTTTTTTATAGCTACCTATTTCTTTATAAGTATTTTTTATTTCCTGTATTTGTTCGTCATTAACTCTATTTATATAAGATAAACCATTTTTATTACAAAACATTCTAATTTTTTCTTTTGTAACTGATTTATTTAACTCAATCCAAATTTTTTGGAATGTATAATTTTCAAGTCGTAACTTTTTAATACAGTTTGCTTCCGCCAATGAAATACCATCTATTAATTTAATTTCATTTTTCAAATCATTTTTACAATGAAAACTTATTGTTGATAACGAGCAACCAACTAATTTTTGTATTTCATCGTATGTTTTTCCTTCATTTCTTAATTTAAGTATATGTTCTTTCATATACTATATATTAGAAATCATGACATTTGTTTTAACTTTTTTTGTTAAGCGGGAGTACCTGGTAACGATCCAAGTTCTGCACGTTAACAGCGTGCTGCATCACCTTAATGCTTTACTCCCATTTGTGTTCCTGATTGGTTCCGACCCGATTGCCTCCACCATGTCACAGTGGCGCTCTTCCAATTGAGCTACAAGAACTTTTCTGCTGGCAAGGTGGGACTCAAACCCACGGCGGAAATATAATTTCACCAGGTTAACAGCCTGGACCAATCGTCACTATGGCGACTTGCCAATTTTTGTGATTCCAACAGGGTTCGAACCTGTGACCTCCTGCGTGTAAAACAGGCGCTCTAAACCAACTGAGCTATAGAACCTTTATTCATTTGTACCTCAAGAAGGATTCGAACCCTCGTTTTCAACTCCACTACGATTAAATGCTTAGAAGGCATACTCGGTTATTGAGGCATTTGTTTGTTTATTTGTTGTTGTAGGGATGGGTAACGATCCCACTATCTCGAATTTATAAGATTCGTGCTTTTACCGTCTAAGCTAACCTACAATTTAGTAGCGCAGGTCGGGGTCGAACCGACACGAGCATTTCTGCTCACAGGATTTTAAGTCCTGCATGTACTACCAGTTTCATCACTGCGCCATACTATTATAATTTTTAATCCATTTTTTTATAGTATTACCTGCTACACCATATTTTCTACCAGTTGCTTCATATCCATTCTCGTTAATTTCTTTTAATAAATCATTAAACAAAGGTCTTTCTACTTTTCTCTGCTTTATCTGCCAACATTTTTCACAAGTTTTACTTTTTTTTAATTTTATTTCACCACATTTACATTTATTATCGGATGATAATTCAATATCATTTTTTTCTTTGGTTAGTAAAAGATTATATTTAATCATTTTATTTTTTATCGTCTCATAATTAGCACCCTTTGGTACTAGTTTTAGTCTTAAACAAACCTCTCTTATTGATTTTGATAATTCAACAGCTTTTGTTAATTCTTCTAAAGTATATTTACAACCTTCATAATTTCTTTTAATATTTTTTCCTCTAAATGTTTCCGTTTGCGAATGGCAATTAGGACATAAAAATCTCAAATTTTCTATTCTATTATCATTACCAACACCATTAATATGGTCAATTTCTAATGTTATTGCTTCACCACACCAATTTTCAATTCCACATTTAGAACACTTTTTTTCATAAATTGTTTCTAAATATGAGCGATAGTTAGTTACATTATATGTGGAATTCTCTTTGAAAATTTCATTTATTTTATCAAGAGATAAAAAAGTTTTACCTTTACTCCAACCTTGATTAGTCTTATAACATTCTAACTCTATTGCTCTTCTTTTAAATGTGCTAAAAGGAATTTCCAATTTTTTTGCCGCATCTATCATAGAGGTGCTATTACTACATGCTTCTATTATTTTTTCGTCAGTTATTTTCATAAAATATATATTATATATACCTCTCTCCCTTAACTGATATTTAACTTTAAACCATAAAAAAATCTCAAACTTTTTGAGTTTGAGATTAAAACTTATAATATATCTATGATATCATAACAGATTTAATCCCATAACTCCTCTAATCACACATAACGTATTATTCACGCTATTTATGACCAAATTCGTAGTATTATTTCTATTAATGTTTCTCATTGTAGTATATATTTAAAATTTTAACCGTTTTTTATCCTTACGGACTTTTTATCGTTGTTGTTTGTTTGTTGATTATTATAGTGCAAAGATACAATAAAGTTTTGTATTTACAAAATTATTTTCAGATTTATTTTTTTGTAATTGCGCTTTCTTTTCTTCTTATTAGATTACAAAAGTACGAAAAAGTTTTGAATTGACAAAATTATTTTCATATTTATTTTATTTGCGTGTATAAACATTATTAGGGGCTATATCATAAATAATATATAAATTATGGAATGGAAAGAACACGAAATAAAATTTATGGTAGAAAACTACCATAAAATTGGACCAACTAAAATAAATGCAATATTGAGTAATTTTACTATTGATATGGTTAAAAACAAAGCTAAAAAATTAAAATTGAGTTATAATAAAAAATATATTTACCCAAGTTTAGATACATTTGAAAAAGTTGATAATCCTTATGTGTCTTATATAATGGGATTATTATGGTCTGATGGATATTTAGTCGGTAATAATATAGGTATAGAAATACTAAAAGAAGATTTAGACGATATCAAACCAATATTTGAAAAATTAGGAAATTTTTATTATAATGAAAGATTAAGAAAGGGCAGAACAAAAACATCTGCGTGTATTCAATACTGTTCTAAAGATATTGTAAATATCTTTAGGTCATTTAATTATGAAAATAAAAGTACAGCCTCGCCAGATTTTAATTTAATGAAGATTAAACAGGAAGATATTAAATATTTTCTAAGAGGAATAATGGACGGCGATGGGTGTATAAACTTCAGTAATAAATCACCTCAAATATATTTTGCAAGCACATACGAACAGGATTGGAAATATTTAGAAGATATATCTATTAATTTAGGTATTAAATATTCTATCAGAAGAATTATAAATGGTAATAATAAACATTCTATTCTATATATAGGTGGTAAAAAAAATTCTATTAAATTTTTAAATTGGTTATATTCCGACTTTACTTTTGGTCTTAAAAGAAAGTATAACAAATATATAGAAATAAAAATGAGTTTAGGGAATTAATATAATTCCCTAAACTCATTTATTCCTAATAAGAAGTGGTTGCAATATCCATTCATAGTTATCTGGCTTGAATGAAAATGACCATATGCATGATACTGAATTGCATTACCATTGCTTTCTAATATTTTAAACATCTTAGTAATATTACTTCTCTCAGTATTTAAATCGTCATACAACTGTTTATCGTGGTATGCAAATTCATCTACTAAATCACCAAATCCATTTCTATTATCAGGAAAACACCATTCTGGCGCACTATGAGTTACAACAACATTTATACCATAAATGTCTTTTAACTTTTCTTCATCCAATATAAATACTTCATCAGTCCAATATGACTTTTGTGAAGAGCCATAACATGCTCTTTGATAGTCTTGTCCAGACCTATATTTTCTATCTATTGATACAGCACCACCTACAAATAAGTGCATTTTACCATAAATATCCATTACAGTATAATCGGGCACCAACATCAAGTTAGAATACATATGATTACCTTGGAAAAAAGAAGGGTCGTCATGATTACCACGAATAGCAATCAATATGATATTTCTCAATTTAAGGAATTTATTCAGTAAGGCTAAAGTTTCTAAATCAGATTTATTGTTAAATCCGATGCCAAAATCACCTACTTGAATTATGTAAGCAAATTCTTCATTCTCACCTATGCCCAATCTTTTTATTTCACGCTTTAATAACTCAAAGTTACCGTGAATATCGCCTAAATATACTACTTGTTCCATTTTAAGTTGTTTCTTTTTCTTTATTTTTTAATAAAGGTAATACCGAATCTACCCAGAATTTAAATTCTGTCATATCAACTTTATCACCTTTTGCGTAGAATGCTTCTAACATATCTTCGATAGTATAACCTAAGCTACGCACATCACTTGGCTCAGCACCAAAAAGAATTACTTCTTCTCTATTTTTAATAGTCATTAATGGCGGTAAATCTAACTTATCTATTGTCCATCTTTCAATCATTAAGTCAGGATTTTGCCTAGCTTTGTGCTTTGGTGGCAATTTTGATAATTCTTCAGTAGTGAATTTTGTTAAAATTCTTTTCCTTTGAATATAAGTACCACGCTTGAAAAATGATGGATAATCATTCCAATTTACGCCTTTCTGAAATAACATTTCTTGCTTTTCAGAGCCATTTTTGCCATTTAATTCTTTATGAGAATAATAATGTTGAGCCGCCATACTAATTGAATTCTTAGTAGCATCTAATTCTCTCCATAAAAAGCAATTAGCCGCTTCGTGTGTAGTAGGTACATTGAATACTCTACAATCAAAACGTGGCATTAAGTGCGCTTTTTCTGGCAAATATTTTGGCAATTCTCTGTTGAAAAAGACAGAAGCCATAGCAGCTAAATCAGAAATCATTTTAAATAAACGACCATCAAAATAAATCTTTGATTCGTATGAGTCAGAATACCATACTAAAGTAATTTCATCTGATTGGTGATAACCACAATTAGCATTTGTTTCTTTAACTAAATACTTAGTAGTTTCAACCATAAGATTAGATAAGCGTTCATCATATGGACGCTTTAAACCTTTAGTAAACTTAGAAAAGCCTTTGCCGTCTAAACGTGCAATAACAGGTATTTTTGGTAGTAATCTGATGCCGCAAGTGCCATTTTCATAGCCTTTCATGCGATTTCCTAAAACATCATTCTTATCGCTCATAAAATTTATTTTTACAAAGATACGAAAAAAAATCAGAAAAACAAAATTTTTCTGATTTTTTTCTAAGATTTATATTTTCCACCTCTTCTTTTCCTTTTACAGTAATTTTTTTGCGAAAACCCCTTTGGATTAGAACAGTTTATAGTTTTTTTATATTTAACAGACCAACGAGATTTCATACCACCTTTTGGTTTATTATATGCTTCTGTTAAAAACTCTTCAAAATTAAATATATTTTCCATTATCTATATATTATAGATAATTTTAATTTATTCTTCTATTAAACCATTTTGTAAACGCCTTAATAAGGCTAAAATGAAGTAATTTGGCTTTATTGTTGGATTGCTATTAGCAAATTGAAAATAAGATTCTTCACCATGTAAATCATTTATAAAAAGACCTACTGCTCCACTTCTTGATTGTCCTGCTAAACAATGCACATAAAAAGTTTCAACATGTTTATTTTGTTCAACGAATTGTAGTATTTTCTCACCTTGTTCTTTAGTAAATAACACTAATTCATTTAAACCTGCCTTAATTCTGCGTTCATTTTCTTCATCTGTGGCATCATCAAATTCTAAGTTAAGAACATTTGAATAATCCTTATCAAAGTAATGAGCATCTTCTCTATCACCATCAGTAATAGAAATAAAAGCTTTATCCACATGTTCTTCAACATTGGAATTATCTATACGCATTCTAGGAAGAACCGTGTCAAAATGTGATTTACTTAATACTCTTACTATCATTTTAGTATTTCTTTAATTTCTGGGACAATTGTATAACCTTGTGGAACTATAATTGAATAGATAGGGCTTTCATTGTCTACTTTAGATACTCCTAAAAAAGTAAAAATTGGATTTGCATCTAATTCAGCTTTCATATGTTTAGGATATTTAAGTACAATTGCACTATTTTTTGTTGTTATAGGTTCATCTTCTAAATATCATCTTCTAAAATCTCATTAATCCTACTATCTCTTATAATAGCAGGGTCATCATACATTTCCCATAAATCATCTGTTAGACCAACACTATTCCATATACAATTTTGATATTGTTTTAAAGAATATCCTAATGTATTATACAAATAATCAAATAACATAGGAGTAACTCCTGAACTACTAAAAAAGTAATCACGAGCGCCAAATCTATGCCATCACTAATATACCTACCACTAACAACATAGATAAAATCTTTATCAGTAGAAAATTTTTCCCAGAATATTTTTATATCATCCAAAAGTTCTCCACCACAATGTCCATCTTCATCATAATAGTCATCGTTGTCTGATTCCATAGATGAAAAATAACTAACCATATGATTTTTAATATCTAATAATGTTGTTGCCATTTTAGTATTTTTTTGCTATTGCTTCGATTATTTCTTGGTCCTCTTTTTTAAGAGAGATATAATTTGCCGATAGTTTTGATAAACTATCATTAAAACTATCCTCGCATAAAGTTGTATTATTTGTGTTAATTAATCCAACACAAATAAGTTTTTTATTTTCATCTTTCATACGGTCTATTGCTGCTCTTATAGAAGAAGAATCCATATCTTCTAATAATTCAGATAGCAATCTTTCCATATCACGCCTACCCATAGAATATAAAATATCATCTATATCTATGTCTACATTTACATTTATACTCATTTATTTACCTTTTTTTCTTTGTCTTAATGCTGAACCAGCAACAGACTTTATTATTTTACTATTTGATTTTGATAGTAATTTTGATGCCTTTGAGGCTACTTTTTTAGATGTACGTGCCATAATTTTCTATGTATAATGTCTCTATTTTATTTTTTAACTTTACTACACACGGAAAGGATCCAACGAGCCTAATCCACCCAAGTTTCTAATTTTTCTTCAATTATTTTAAAAAATAACTTTTTAGCCTTTTTATGTTTTATTTCACTAATAGTTTGTGCTAAAAGTTCCCTATTTTTTGAACCAGTTTGTTTCTGAGCCTTTTTATAAGATATTTTATTTAAAGCAAAATATTCATCAAAGTTATCATCTAATACCTTTGAGTGAATAGTATATGGTTTATCAGGTTCTAAATCAAATATATCTAATTCAATATCGCCTTCTAAATCTATTTCATCATATTCAAAATCATCCTCTAAAATAGAATCTATTTTTCTATCACGATTTATAGATTGAGCCAATTTTTTAACTTCTTCTAAAGAAGAATTGCCATCAGCAGGGCGCCAAATATATTCTTTTTTGTGGTATTTACTCCATTCTTCCTCATAAGTATTATCATAAAACTCACCTTCGCCGTATAATTTATTAATTAAACGGCTTGCTATGCGCATATATTTGGCTTTTTCTGGTAAATCATTGTAATAACAATTACCATGTTTATTGGCTTTTTGATATTTTTTATCGAAATCATCAGCCATTTTATCAAGTTTAAATTGCCATATTTTCATTATATCATGATACCCATAATCGTTATCTTTCCAGATAACTTTAGCCCATTTTATAATGTTAGAAATACCTTTTTTGAACTCGTAATAAGGTATTTCTATCTTATAGGTTTTGATATAACTCCACCATGAAGATAATTTATCTTTTAGAGTTTCCTTCTTTTTTCTTTGCTTAATTAAATCTGTTAAATTCATTTAGTTAGTATCATATGTGTCTATATAATCACGGTATTGTTCTCTGGTGACGCCATAAATTTCCAATGCTTCTTCTAAACTAAAATCAAGATCTCTTACACATTGCCTAACTACACGGCATTTTTGCTCTATTTCTGGAACACCCGCCAATAATTCTTCGCCCACGGAACCAGAATCGCCCATTGGGAAATATTCACTTTCAAGAATTAAAATTTCGTTATTATTCTGCCATTTTTTATCTTTGATTACATCTAAAGTTAAAGTTGGTATATTCCATTCTTTTTTTAGATGTATTAAAACACCATACATAGAATCAAACACTTGAGCCATTGTATCGCTGTATATTACTACTATTTTAGTCATATTATATTATTTTTGCAAAATGTCTTTTACCCACTTTGATAATATCTCCTGATTTAACTTCAAATCCTTCAACTACTTTTTCGCCGTTAATTTTAACGGCATTAGATTGGAATAATCTTCTTGCTTCTGATTTTGAACCATCAATAATTTTACTAACTATTTCAGTTAAATTACCTATTTCAAATTCAGGCATATTTTCAGGCAATTCTCTACTTTGTATAACAGATTGAAAATGTGCTTTGCCTTTTTCTGCTGCTCCTTCGCCCCATATTTCTTTTGTAATTTGGAAAGCTAATTCTTTCTTTTGAACCATTGGATGTTTTGTAGCATCAATTTCATCAAAGAAAATTGGCAACCACTCTCTCATAGTTTCATCAGAAATAGACATTGCTTTACCAAATACATCTTCTGGTGTATCATTTATAAAAATGCAGTTGCCAAAAGATTTAGACATCTTGCGACCATCTAACCCATTAATAACAGGAGATAAAATACATATTTCAGGCTTTTGTCCTAATAATTCTTGCACTTCTCTTGTTATAACAAAGTTAAATAATTGATCATTGCCGCCTACTTCAATATCTGCTTTAACTTTAAAAGAATCTATACCTTGAAGTATTGGACCCATCAATTCTTGCATACCAATAGGCGCATTAATTTCCATGCGTTTAGCAAAATTATCACGATTTAATAAGTTCTGAACAGAAAACTTAGAAATAATACTCATTAATTCAGGCATTTTCATTTCATTATGCCATAATGTATTATGGTGAATTGTTATATCATCGCCGAGTATTCTCACAACTTGGTTTAAAAGATGTATAGCATTGGCATTAGTTTCTTCTTCTGTTAAGAGAGGACGAGTAGTATCTCTACCAGTAGCATCACCTATTTGTGCAGTAAATGTGCCTAATATAATATGTATATCACAACCATTATCTTTTAGTTGCTTAACTATTCTTAAAGGCAATAAGTGCCCAAGGTGCATCTCTGAACCTGTTGGGTCAATCCCAAACTTAACGATGCCTTTTTTGGCAAAGGGATTAGTATTTTCGGGAAATGTTGTAAATTTCATACAATTAGTTTTAATAAAGCAAAAATACGAAAATTTATCTGAATTAACAAATAAATTTTCGTATTATATGTTATTCTTTTTGTTCCTGTTTCTTTCTTTTGGTCTTCCATTACCTTTATTTAAAGCACCAAATGTCAAAGTTAAAGAGTGACAACTAGGACATAATAATTTTAAGTTTTCTAATTTATTGTTTTCAAAATTACCATCAATATGCTCCAATTGAATTGGAACTTTCCCTGTTATTGGATGCTTTTTGTCCCAATTACATTCCATGCATTTTTCGCCATATTTTTTTATTAAATATCTTTTCACCGTGCTTTCATGAAACATTTCGCTATTATTTTCTATTTTATTTTTTATCTCTTCGTTTATATAAAAAATATAGCATTCCTTACTACAAAATTTATTTTTTGTTTTTTCGCCACAATTTCAAGTGATTCGTTAAATTTAGTCCAATTTTTTATCATTTTCAATATCTATTTCTTCCATCCAGCCTTCATCTTCATAATGATTAAACTGTTGTTTTAATCGCATACCTTCTGTTGGTTCAGTAATAATTTCTGCTTCTGGATTAAGTTTTTGTAACATTTCAATTAAGTCTTTAACTTTCATACCTGTTATAGGTATGAAAGTTAAAAAGTTTAATTAATCTTCTTCTTCCTCATCATCGTCATCATCAACATCATCCTTGTCGTAATCTTTGCCCTTAGAAGTTTTTTCATCTTTCTTCTTAGCTTTTTCAGCTCTTTTCTTTTCAGCCTCTATTAATGCATCTAATTTAGCTTTTTGTGCAGACATAAAATCGGCAATAGTAGCATCATCTTTTTTCTTATCGTAATATTTTATAGCTAAATCTAATACTTTGCCATAAAAATTATCACTAATATCATAAAGATCTGATAAATCATCAGCAATTTTTCTATATGCGCTATCAGCAAATTTATGCTCTTTTCCTTCGTGTATAGCACTTTCGCCAAATAAATCACCCATTCCCTCATCTTCAAGCATAGCTTCTGCTGTATTTCTTGCCTCTTGATAAGCTGATTCATAAGAACCGTCATTTAATAATTCTTCAATAGTATCAAGTCCATTTGCATAAATTGATGTGTCCGCAAGATCGCTCGCTGATACAAACCCCAATGCTTTGTTAACCATTGCAATAGCTACTTTTCTTGCTCCATGTTTTTCAACCGCAGCAATTGTTTTAGCATATTTTTCGTTATTAGATTCATTTATAAAATCACCAAAATTTTTGATTTTTTTCATAATTTAATATATTTTTTATTATATATTAAATAATTACTACAATAAATCTAAATCAATTCCAAAAGTATTCCACCACCATTCTTTAGGCATATCTTTATGCTTATCTTTCAATCTGTTATACTTGTTGAGAATTTTTTCTTGCCTTAAAATTTCATCTTGGTAAAATTGATGTGGAACTTCTATTTTTTCTAAATAGCAAATTCTTAAAAGTTTGCGCAAAAGTGAACCTTGTTTATTATATGTAGGTTTAAATCCACTATCAATTATTTTCATAATTGTTTTAACTAAAGTTTCTTCTTTTGTTTTTCTCTCATTAAATAACACCATTTCAATTCTCTCTAATCCAAACCCCACATCAATGCAAGTATCTAAAGGATTTACTATATTGCCAATCTCTATATCATCTTTATAGAACTCAGTACAATATCCACCTATTTCACCATCAGACCATATACAGCCTTCATCATAACGTATTTCAACATTATAATTAGAATAAAATACTTTCCATTCTGGTTTATCAGGATGAATAGTAATGTAATCAGGAATACAATTGATTTTATAGAGAAATTCCATCCAAAAATTAATAGCTTCTTGTATAGTCATTTCTCTAAATGAGAATAATCCAATCATGTTAAAATACAATAGGTGGCTCCCATCACCTATTTCTTCCATATCGTTTAAACGAAGGCAAGATTGTATATTGGATATAGTGCCTTTGTGAGATTCATCTTTGAATAAAGGCTTGAATTGCTGCATACCAGCTGGACAAAACAGAGTTGTTTCGTCATAGGAGCGGACGTTATCGTCCATTTTGAAGTTTATTTGTTTACCGTCGCAGAAAGTTTTATACTCTTCTACGACATTAATGCGTCCAGCGTCTTTCCGCCCATGTTTGTTGTTTTCATAATTTATTTTTTATTTATTAGGGAATATAGTGAGTATTGGTACTCACACCGCCACGTTATAATCTTGCAGCATTCTATCATTAAAATATATATTCCATTTTTGTGGAGGATACCGGAATCGAACCGGTCGCCTTCTGCTTGCAAAGCAGACGCTCTACCAAATGAGCTAATCCCCCTGGAGCCGGGCGGCACCTCGCCAGGTGTGCGTTCCGTGAGCCGGCATTTTGAGCGAGTAGAGAGGATCGAACTCTCGTCTGAAGTTTGGAAGACTCCCATAATACGGCATTCGCCTCCACTATACTATACTCGCTTATTAAAATTTCATTTTTCTACCTTTTATCCATCCAAAAGATAAATAGTTTTCTAAATCTTCTTTTTTTACTTTTTTACTTTCACTATCATTATAAATCCAACATGTTCCAAATGATGAATTTTTTTCACCTATTCTTAATTTTGCCTTTTCGCTCATTTTTTCTTTACTATCATCTTTATGCTTTTTGCCTGTCCAATCTACTCTTTTCATTTTACCTTCTGCGTGTAAAATCTTATTGCGTTTAGTCGTTCTTTCACTTTGCCTTTTTATAAATTCTGCGTCATTCCAATTTATAGAATTCATAATCAATGCAGCTTTTTTATTTTTAGCTTTCCTTAATTCTATATTGGAATTAATTGCTTCAAATGTATCACCACCTATTATAAGGTTATAAACATCTTTTCTTTTTATAAAATCATTATTTACAATTTCTTTCTCCTTTATATAAGCTTCATTTTCATTATCGAAATTAAATAAAACTTCTTTATAAAAATTTAAAATACCATACTTTTTTATAGCATTTTTAATTAATTTACCACTACCGTAGTAGTTATCATTAATATCATTTGTTGAGTGTTTTCCGATATAAATTTTACCATTTATTAAATTGGTTATTTTATAAATTATGTGATGCATTTGAACTTTTATTTTATATATAAAAGTTCAAAGCCGCTCTATCAATATTTTTGTTGTGGAGGATACCGGCAACGATCCGGTAACTTAGACTTGCAAAGCCCACGTTTTGCCAATTACAACTAATCCCCCTCTTTGAAACACTTACTGACCCGGTTGGCTTTTTAAGTCTTTCGACCCGTGGTAAATGTTTCTTGGAGCGAAAGACCGGGTACGATCCGGCGACCTTCTCCTTGGCAAGGAGACGCTCTACCAACTGAGCTACTTTCGCATCATAAGGCGCTGATATTAACTAGTATTTGGCTGTTAAGCCATCAGCTAACCTTTTTTGTGTATCCCAGAACGGTATCGATCCGTCTTCTTCACCGTGAAAGGGTGACGATTTAGCCAGTAATCTACTGGGACATATTTGCATCAGGTATGGGATTTGAACCCATGATGTCCTCCTTGAGAGGGAGGTGACTTCAGCCGCTTGTCAAACCTGACTTTTTAGCAACACCGAGGGGTTACGATCCCCCTACACCGGGGTGAAAACCCAGTATTTTACCGATTAAACTACGGTGTCATTTGTACTATGGACGGGGTTCGAACCCGCACTACCTTTCGGTACAACATTGAAAGTGTTGGCGCTTAACCAATTTGCATACCATAGCATTTGTCGTTCAGGTAGGACTCGAACCTACGAACCCGAAGGAGGAGATTTACAGTCTCCGGTCATTGCCGCTAGACAACTGAACGATTTGTGAGTGGAGGGATTTGAACCCCCATGTCCGAAGAACCTGATTTACAGTCAGGTGAGCCAGCCAATTGCTCAACACTCCCATTTTAATTTTTTTAAGCACAAAAAAACGCACTCAACTTTTTAAGGTTGAGTGCGATGAAAAAAAAGTTATCTTTTCTATCATAACATACCCAACCCTGAGGAACCTCCCTCATAGGCATAACCCGCTTCATATGCGCCGATTACTTGTATCGTGTTGATAGTTGTCATAAAATTAGTTTTAAATATTGTTATTGTTTGTTTGTTGATTATTGTATTGCAAAGATACGATAAAGTTTTGAATTTACAAAAATTATTTTAAGCTTTTTCGTATTTTTATAAATTATATATTAAATATCTACTCTCTCTTTTTGATTATTTTATACAAAAGTACGAAAAAGTTTTGAATTGACAAAATTTATTTCATATTTTTTTATTTATTATCTAAATTTTCTTTTATTTTTTCAATTCTTCGGTAATATTATGTAAATGCTCATGGTTATGATCATTTAACTTATTCATTACTTCAATTAATTTATTTAATTTATCCAATTCGATTGCATTTAATCTAATGATTATATGCTCAATTTCCTTTTTATTATTTAAATTAACTTGATAATCTGCTTCAGCATTTGCTCTATCTCTTTCGGCAGCCCTATTTTGAGCCATCATAATTATTGGTGCCGCATATGCTGCCTGAGTAGAAAATAATAAATTAAGTAATATAAATGGATATATATCCCAGTGATAACACCAACTAACTACATTTAGTGACATCCATACAATAACAATAATAGATTGTATTATTATAAATCTCCAAGAACCCATTCCTGCTGCAACACTATCTGCTAATTTTTGTCCAAAACTTAATGATTCTTCATGTAATTTGTGCCAATTCATAATTATTGTTTTCTTTTATATATTAATTATACCTTATCAATTTCAAACATACCTAATAGTTTCAAACCATAGACTAAATCATCTAATAGTGGTTGAAACATTGCTTGGTTATCTGGATTATCTTTGATATGGTTATCTATATACAATTTATTTATTGTAGCACATAATTCTACCAATTCTTCAAATAAAACATTAGGCTTTAAAAGCGTCAAAGTCCGTAATAATTTATATTGCAACATCTTACTATTGAACATGTTAATTTCATTAGGCTTCATACCAGCAGATTTTAACCTTGCTAAAGTATAACTTAAATATAAACCATGCGAAGTTTTCACATTATCTATATCTTTCATCTTTATATCTTTAGTAGAAGGTAAATCATATTTTAATATGATACCACATAATACATTCCATGCTAATTTTTCATCGTTATTAAACTTAGCTTTAACTAAATCTAAAACTTCTTCCATAAAGTAAACATTACCATTAGAAGATGATGACTTTTTGCCATCAACCATAACTAAACCCAATCCAATATGGTTAATATGTGGAAATAGTTCTTTTAATGATTCAAAATGTGGTATTTGTTCTGTACCAGTTAAATATAAAGTAGGCGCATTAAGATAGGTTGCAAGAGCAACATCTTGATAAAAATATGTAGAAGAACCATCAGATTTTAATCCAACAATTTTCTGATCACTTAAATTAAAAACTTTAGTTCCTTCATATTCGCCTTCACCTTCTGTTAGAAGATTACCAATTAAATTTTGCTCTGAAGCAAAAAATATTTTATCAATATGGTAGCCAAATTTATTACAATATTCATTGTATTTATTTAAAGCATCTTCTTTTGTTACCGCACCATCCAAAGTATCGCCTAATATAGCAACCGTATTTTTTGCTAAACCAAGTGACTGAAAACACTTAGCAATTATTAAATTTGAGAAGTGTCCTAAATGAAGATGTTTATTTAGGTTAGGTGAGAAAAAATCACCATATTCAAATATTTTTACATCTTCAAATAAATTGAATATACTTATGTCTTTAGGTATTTCAATATTGGTATATGCACCAGAATTTTCTAATTTTAAGTTCCAATATTGGGCCCAATCAATTATTTCCTGTGTAGGTTCGCCATAAACACAAAAACCAAAGTTTAAATTCTTTGGTTTTAATTTTATTTTATTTATATTAATTTTCATAAATGCGCTGTTAATAAATCTAAACTTATATTTTTTTCCTTTAAAATAGAATCTATTCCAAAATCAGTAGCACCTTTTATATCAGATATAGGATTATCGCCTATCATTATAAAATCTTCTTTATTTAATCCAGAATAATCTATTACTTGTTTATAGAATGATGAGTTTGGTTTTTTATCTCTGCAATCACAAGAAAAGAAAGGTCTTTCTATCCAATTTTCAATATTTAATCTATAATATGGATATTTATATGGTGTTGCTAAATTAGATAACACAAACAATCTATAACCAGATTCTTTAAGCCTATTTAAAGCTTTGTATGTACCTGGTATAATTGTTGCACTTTCAACCTCATCATCTAAAAGTTTTAGAAATTGATTTTGTTCAAAAGTCGATTTCAACACTCCTAAATCTAAAAGCTGCCTAGCAAATCCAAGTGCAACCATATCATTTATCATAATATGGTTGATTATATCTTTTGGAGTTATATCCATTTCTATATTAAGATGATTTAGTAGATATAAATAAGGTTTTGATTTCTTTTGTATTTCTATTAAAGTATCATATAAATCAAATATTATCGCCTTCTTCATTTTTGTTCATTAAACTATTAATAAATTCATCATAACCAGAATATCCAATTTTTTCCATAAGTTTTGTAGAAACTTCTTGAACTTGTCTTGAATATATATCAACCTTTTGTAAAGCTTGTCGTAACTGTTGTTTTAACCATTCTTCGCTATTTGTACCAAGCATTTTATCCATTTCTATATCAAATTCTTCTGAATTAATATATTCCGAAAAACAAGTATTTGAACAATATTGTTTTTCTTCGGTAGTTGCGACAAATTCATCACCACATATTTTACATTTTTTATCCATATATAACTTCTATTTTTTTAAAACAAGTTAACATACCGTAACCAGTATCAACTTGATATGTTATTGTTGCAATTCCTAAATTATTTCCTTTTATTATACCATTATATTTATCTATTGATATAATATCTGAATTTGATGACTCCCATATACCACCTTTATTTTTATGATATAAATAAGTCATTTCGCCCAAAAGAATTTCGCTTTCACCAATTATACTAATTATATCATCTTCTAAATCAGATTTACTAATAAATTGTTCATCATTATCATCATTAAAAAAAGTATCTATAAGATTTTGTCTAATTTTATATTGAATTTGATCAATAACATAAGTTATCATTTTACCTTCCCAAGTTGTAAAATTATGATCTATATCTACAAACATTGTATAAAATATACCATCATTCACATCTTTTAATGGAAAAGTCATAGAACCAGACAATTCAATATAATCATATAATGCCTCTAAACAAATATCATATGTCGCATTTGAACGGACTGAATATATTTCTTCAATCTCATTCGGGGCAACATATGATATTACTTCATATTGGCTATTTAAATTTGCTTTATATAATCTCATTTTGTGCTTATTCACAAAGATACGATTAATAATTGAATACAACAAATATTATTTTCTAAAATTTATTATTTTCTAAAATCTGAAAATTTTTCAACAGAATTTTTTTCAAATAAAGAACCAGAATGATATTGTGGATATTTTTTTATTAACTCATTCAAATCAAACAAAAAACTATCATCTTTTTCAGCTAATGCATTACCTAATATTTGTGAAATTTGAGAAATTGCCTTATTATTAGCAGCAATGTGTAATTTATTTGTTTCTTCTTCTGAAGCTTGTAATTCTTGCTGACGCTTATTTCTAATTTCTATATCTTCTTTCTCTTTTGCAGCCTTTTCGGATTGAGTAAGAGATTTAGCTTGTATTTCTTCCTCAGTTTGCTTTCTTCTATCTGCTTCTTCTCTTCTATACCTTCTTAACCAATCTTCTTCAAATTGTCTTTTAGCATCATAATAATCTTCAATATTTTTGCTATTTTCATCATAGCCATATTTTTTAAGCAATTCTGC
>Ga0316224_1001378_pt1 | contig 26925 bp, 45 predicted proteins | sample TBH18013metaG_FD_206254 | JGI IMG/M metagenome (GOLD analysis project Ga0316224, IMG submission 206254) | Freshwater microbial communities from Trout Bog Lake, Wisconsin, USA - TBH18013 | ecosystem: Environmental > Aquatic > Freshwater > Lake > Hypolimnion/Profundal zone | place: USA: Wisconsin... | reverse complement strand
TTCTTTATTGAATGTAGCCCATGAAGCAAGGATTTCATCAGGGGTCATAGACTTTTGCTTTTCATAGCCTTGCGCTTCAGACTTAAACCAGTTTATTAACCATTTAAACATTTGCATCTTCCTGAAAGCAAATATCTTGCCAACTCATGACTAGGTACTTAACCCCATCTTCAACATAAGGGAAGTATTTTAAGTATTCTTCGCCAGTATCATCGTTCATAGTGCCAAATCGGATTCTTGCTCCTACTTCTACGGGCATATCTTCTCTGCGACCATTAGGGAGTTTCTTGCCAGGGCCTACAGCCACGACAGTTCCCATGTTCTCGACTTCTTTGTTATCAACAAAAATGATGCTGGAAAGCTCTCTTGTATCGGGCTTTACAACAATCTTATCTAATAGGGGTTTGAGCTTCATGGTTTTTTAGGCCTCCCTGGTTTTTTCTTTGGTTGTTCTTCGCTAAAAGTAACAGTCAATCCAGATGCAATAGCTTCAATTACATGGTTTTTAGGGTAAAGCCATTCCCCACAAAAGTCATCATTCGATTTATTAACGGCAGTAGGGAACCTTTTACAGATTCCCATTCGCTCACCTACAGAAAAAAATCGACAACTTAGGCAAGTATCTTTATGCTCTATAACAGCCATTTACTTCTCCGATTAGTATTTGGTTAGAGAAGCCTACAGACCCTTCATCTGTGGGCTTTTCGCTTTTTTTACTTAATACTTCTTCTCATATTTATCTTCAGAAGCATAGTTCATGCGCTTATGCTCATAGCAAATACCAGCAGTACGGCCTGTATTGTATTCGCCATCTTTACCGATAGCATCTTCTTTACCCATTGCAACACCACCTCGGAGAGCTTCTTTGCGCTCGCCTTTAGTATCGGCTGCATCAGCACCTTTAGGCATTACACCACCAGTTTTAAGGGGAATACCCTTGCTAGAATCCATCTTACCCATTTTTCATTCCTTTTAGCTAAAAAGACTGCAATATCGCAGTTCCTTATATTTTGCCTTATTCTGAGCCTGTGTCAATAGGGGTTTCAAATCTATTCTCATGAGCATTTATTCGGTCTATGGGCTGCTCATATCCTGAATTTTGCAATAATTGTTTTCTGGTAATAGTGGGACTGTCATGTTGCATTTTAATAATTGCATCTTCTGGGTTTATATCTAAAGCATTTGCACCTTTTTCAAATGGATAAATATTGCTTCTTTGTTCATTATTTAAATTTTGTCTAGCTTGTGTAAGCCTAGCTTCAGCTTCTCCACCATGTAATTTGTATTCTTGAGTAGCTTTTTCATATACACCCATGCTGTTAGGCCCCATAAAATCTCTATACTCTTTGCCAATTTTGTCTCTTGCTGCCATCAAAGAATCATAATTTTCAGTTCCTGCTGCCTTTGAAGCAGATTGATTTGCTTGTTTTAATCTTTCTTCAATATCATCTAATTGACCTTGATATTTTTTTAAAAAAGTTCCAGCATCAGCACCTTTATTCCATCCTTCTATCTCCTGAACACCATGTTGAAGTTCATGCAATATTGAAGAAGTGGCTTTTTCAGCACTTAAATTAGGATTTACTCTAATTATTCCTTCTACTGGTGAATATGAAGCATTATTTCTACTTGTTTCAGGCAAAAGATGAACCTGTATTCCCTTTAATTGTGGGTAAGCTTCAAATAATTCAGGGTGTCTCATTACTTCTTCTATTGTTGGAGTTGTTACGCCATGAGCTTCTTTTCTTTTTTCAAATATTTCTTTAAAATTTCCTGACCCTTTTAAAAATGCAGGTTCATCAGAAATTTCTTGCCTAAAAGCATTTTCTAATCCTTTTGCTGTTCCTGTTTGTGACCATATTTGTGAAGCAGGGACATCTTGCTTAAACATTTGAGCAGCTTTAAAGGCATTTGCTTTATTCCACAATGCTGATTCTGGGCCAATCATCATTCCAGCCACATTAGGCATTGTTTGAGTAAACTCCTGCATTGCACCAGGGTAATAATTAGGATTAGGCTGCCCTGTTCCTAAATCGGTTTTATACATACCAGCCATAGTTTTATCCATAGCCCTTTGGTTTGTTTCTATTTGCTGTGGCAGAGTATCAAAATGCTCTTTAAGCTTTGAAGCCAAAGTTTCTCTATTGTTTTTTAGGTATTTACCTTCAAACTGTCTTTGAATTTCATCTACCAGAGCCATATTTAGTCCATATCTAGCATTTTTATGAGGCGAATAGCAGCATCTACCGAATCTATTCGGCTAACTGCTCCACCCCTCCATTTTTGCATAAATTTGACCTGGGGCTCAGTAAAAGTGGCCTTGCTATCTCTTTTTATTTCAACAAGGACAGATTTGCTTTTATAGCCAATAAGTAAATCTGGACAACCTTGACCAACTCTAGATAAATCAAGAACTGAAGCTCCCAAGCAAATAAATGTGTGCTTTATAAGATTTTGGTTTTCATCGACCCTTTTGGCATATTTACTCATTTAATTTTTCTAACAAATCCATTTCAGAGAAACCCCAATATTTTTCAAATCCTTTATGTCCAAGTGCATGAACTGAGGAATCTCCAAGCCTGTGATGGATAGCGCAGAGTGGGATGACAGGCGCAAGGCATCGCTTACCTCCAAATCTTCGAATATGGTGCATTTCGACCTGACTATCTTCGGTTTCTCTAACTCCAAGTTGTTTGCACAAAATACAGCCATATCTTGCCAATTCAGCATATTTATCCTTTTCCGCTTTAGTTGCCATGAGCTATATCTTCTAGCTTTAGTACCATCTCGACCAAATCTGTAGAAATTTGATAAGCCAAGTTTTTATCTTGAGAAATCATTGCTTTGTAATATTGTTCTAAAAGGCTTTTGGCTGTCAAGTACGGCAAACTGAAGTCTTTCATTTTTATTCCTTAATTTTAAATTTCTGTAAATAACCCCATCATGCCATTGTTCATCATGGGAATTGTTGTAAAGCTCAATAATTTTTTCTGGCTTAATCCAGATTGGAGTTTGTCTTTCTTTAAAGCAAAAAGCATAAATCAATGGGGCCTCTGGTGAACTAAAGGCCTCAATCATGCTTGGCAATAAATCAATCTCTTTTTGCTTAAAGTTTTCAGTTCCTTTTACAGCCACTACAAAAGTCTTATTTTTAGCATTAATTACATAGTCTGGAAGGTTTCTAAGAATGGCATTTATTCTCCAAAATTTAGAAACATTTTCTTGGTGTTCATCAAACCCTAATCTTTGAAATTCGCTTTTATTAGCTTTGCAATACATCTCAAATAGAATTTCACCATCATTTTTAATGCTTTTGACCCTTTCATCATAAGAATTTCCAGAATGAGCCATCAAATCATTCCTTTGCGCTTATTGCTGCTCAAAGTTTGCCAAAGTTCTGTGATTCTTACCTCAGAATTGCGCTGATTGTCCAAAATCTTAAAGTTTTTGTAAGCTTCTACCCAGGTTTCAGTTGCATTGGCATATTTAAGGCTCGCTATGCTCTTTGCCTCCCTTTCTGCGACTGTCCCCTCAGCTATCAAAAAAGAATGAGCCTTGGCCTGTTTAATGGCTTCCTCGGCCTCTTTAACCCTTGCTCCTAACAGCGCATGTTCTGTATCTGTAGAAGATAGGAAAATAAGTGCCTTTTCTACCCTGTCATCATTCAAATTTTCTAAGTTCATCTCTTATTCCATTGTTTTTTAATTTCAATCTTCAATAAATCAGCCTGAGGATGCTTTTCAAGCTGTGGCAATAATTGCTCCCATCCCCTTCTTTTGGCTGCTCCAATAAACCAATCAATTTCATATTGAAGCTTTTGTTTTAAAGTATTCATCTACCAAGAATTTTGTCTAGGAAGTAATTTCCAACATCTATATCCTTTGGCAAAGCAACTGTTCCGACTTCTTTGATAAAAACTCGGTTATCAAGCTCAGAAATAATATTTTTTCTAGTTTTAAGCAAGTTTTTAGATACATGAAGGTGATTCAATCCCATATCCTCCAATTCATCCTTGATAACCCTATCCGCTACTGAAAAAAAGGTTTCATCCCCTTCAGGCTTAAAAAATACCTCTGGAGTGGTACACATATCAAAAAGATTTCTTAATTTGTCATTTTGATGAACTCTTAAAGTTGTTTGGTCATTTTTTGCTGGTTTAAGGCCAAAATGAAATCTGCAATAAAACTTAGCTGTTCCATCAGTTCCGGCAGAAATAGTCCCTGCTTGAGCACATCCATAAGCAGCACATCCTAAAGGTTGCCCTTGTTGTTGCTGTTCTTCATCTCTACCGCCAAATTTAACAAGCTTGGATTTCATAGGTATTTCCTTTCAATAATCTTTGTAAAGTTTGTAGGCTTAATAACCCATTCCAAATCAGCAAGGAATGGCCTTCTATCTTTTGATTGAGTTCTGCCTGTCAAAAACTTGGAATTTTTAATAAATTGGAAAAAATCATTTTTAAACCAATCCAATGCCTCATCTGAGCTTTTGCACTCAAATTCAGTAAATAGCTCTCTCCATCTTTGCTTTAAGTGAGCCTCTCTGGTTTTATTCCAGGAAATCACTTTTGGAAGCTCTGGCAAGGTTTGATGATAAATATCAATAATCTGCTGATGGGGGCAAGGAGGAATCTTAGATTCCGACAAAGAAAGCTTTTCCTTACCTAACCTATCCTTACCTAACCTATCCTGGGTTTCCAAATGGTATCCATCTGGTATACCAATGGTATCCATAGTGTATACACCATTGTCTTTTGTTGATAATTGACCCTTTAAATCACCATAAACTGTTTCTTTGTACCTATCATTTCTGATGTAATTGTGAATTTTCCAATGCTTGATAACACATACCCCACCATCAAAAGGAATAATAAAATTCTTGGATAAAAGAATCTTTAAATCATCATCATTGCAGCCAAGCATCCTTTGAATTTTCTTAGCATTGTTTATAAAACCATCATCATCAGCCCTCATAGATAGGTGAAAATATAAGGATTGTGTAGACAAAGGCATATCTAAAAAAGCATCACTATCAATGATAGTTTTTGCAAACATTCTTCTTTCAGCCATTTTTAATCCTTTTTAAATAGGTCTGGTCTAAGTTGCTCTCTGGTCAATCTAAGTTCTGAAAGCTTCTCAATAGCCCCTAAATACTTCAATGGAATCTTGTTTACACCCCATAGATAAACTGTATTTGGAGTTAAATTAAGCTTCTCAGCAAGGTTTTTAAGGCCCCCAAATTCGATTCTTATTAAGTCCATTGGATTCATATACTTCCTTTCTTAGTTGGAATGACTATATCACAATTCTTTTACAATCCATAAAAATTTATTGTATTAGGGAAAGTCCTAATAAAATAATTAAAAAAAACTGTTGCAAACCCAAAATTTCATGTATAGTTACACCTATGCAGTAAATTTTATTAACAAGTGATGAGGAAATAGTGATGACAACAACAACAAACAAAATTGATGCTCTAGGTTACTTATTAGCTGAGATTGCTGACTTAGAAGCAAAAGCTGAATTAATTAAGAATGAAATCAAAAACCAAGGTGAAGGTCACTATGAAGGCGAACTCTTTAAGGCTTGTGTAACTTTGAGCCAGCGCAACACAATCGACCATAAAGCTGTTTACAAAGCATTAAATGCTCCAGCAGAGTTATTAGCTCAGAACACCAAATCCACAGCAATGATTACTCTCAAATTGACAGGGAGAGCATAAATGAACAAGTTTATTGAATGGTCTGGTGTAGTTCTTTTAGCTGTTTTACTTGCTGCAATGTTTGTTTATGGAGGTGTGTAATGGGAATGTCTAAACATGATGCTTACTATGAACCTGAAGATTATGATGACCGCCATGATGAAATTGAAGGCAGAGCATGGGAATTGATGAAAGTTGGAGCTGAATATGATTACAGAACTTCAGGAGCAATTTCTGAAGCAATGGGTGAGTTAGATGTAGATACTGCAAAAGCACTTCAGGATGTAATTGATACAGGTGATTTTGAAAAGATTGGTCGCAAAATGATGATGATTGCTTGCGACTATATGGAAAAGTTTGCTTTAGATGCAGCAGAATCAGAAATTTTAGACTAAGGAAAAGTGATGAAAACTTTTAATGAATTAAGACTTATTAATGTCAATGAACATACAGAGCGCAAAGGTAAATTTACTTATCTTTCTTGGACCTGGGCTGTAGACCAGCTTTTACAAAATGATCCTACAGCTACCTGGAAGTTTGATGAGCCAGTTTATTTTGCTGAAACTTTAATGGTTTTTTGTTCAGTAACAGCTTTTGGCAAAACTATGACTTGCCAGATGCCAGTTTTAAACAATATGAACAAAGCCATTCAAAACCCTGATGCCTTTGCTGTAAATACCGCTATGCAAAGGGCTTTGGTAAAAACAATCAGTCTATTCGGAATTGGCCTTTATATCTATGCTGGTGAGGATTTGCCTGATGAAGAAACCCCTGATTTGGCTGTAGAGGCTGATAAATGGGTTGAGGCTATTTCTAATTGTGATTCTATTGAATTGCTTAAAGATGTCTACAAAAATGCCTATAACACCTTGTCAAAAGACAAATCAGCAGTTGCTAAGATTTCAGCAGCCAAAGATGCTAAGAAAGCTGAACTATCATGAAAAATTTTGAAGAATGGGAAATAACTTACAAAGTAGTTCTTGCAAATCCTGTTGGATGCAAAATTCCGCTTCAAATGATTCATGAATCTTTAAATGCTGCTGTGGAAAAAATGGTGATTGGAAACAAAGTAGCCATTGGAAGAACAACAGCTCAAGCGGAGATAATTGAATGACCTGGGCCGACAAAGTAGCCATAGCAACATTAGTGATTGCATCTGTCATTTTGATGGGTGTAATCAGACTAGCAATTAGATTGGGAGGGGTATGACTACCTTTACAACAGAAGATAGAATAGCTGTCGAACAAGGCACTCCAGAGTGGCATCAGATGCGCCTAGGCAAGGTTACAGCTTCTAGAGTAGCCGACATATTGGCTAAGACTAAAACAGGGCCATCTGCTTCTAGACAGAACTACCTTATTGAATTAGCCTTACAGCGCACTACAGGCATCATTCAAGAATCTTACTCCAACTCTGCAATGGAATGGGGTACTCAAACTGAACCTCAAGCAAGGGTAGCTTATGAAGTCAATACCAATAATTTTGTCGATCAAGTCGCTTTCATTGACCATCCTAGTATTAAGTGGTTTGGTTGCAGTCCTGATGGGCTTGTTTCTGATAGGGGTCTTGTGGAGATTAAATGTCCTAATAGCGCAACTCATTGGGAGTATTTCAAAGCTAAAGAACCACCTAAAAAATACTTTATCCAGATGCAAGCTCAAATAGCTGTAACTAATAGGGATTGGTGCGATTTTGTAAGTTTTGACCCCAGGATGCCTGACCGCAGCCAGTTGCTAGTTGTTCGAGTTAATAGGGATGACCATTTTATTTTAGACATGGAAAGAGAAGTTAAGCAGTTTTTAGATGAAGTAGAAGCAGAAGTTCAACAAATGAAAGGGATGTAAAAATGGCTATTAAATGGTATGTAAAGGCTCCAGTTTCTGAATACACAGCTCAGGATGGAACAAATAAGAAAAGATATGCTACAGTTGGGATTGTTACAGAAACTAAAAAAGGGGATTTGATGCTTAAGCTTGAAATGTTTCCTTTATTGGGATTAAAAGAAGGTGCTTTTTGGGCCTATTTAAATGTTCCAGAAGAAAAATCAGAACAAGCTGAAAAATCATCAAATTCTATAGAAGATGACAAAATCCCTTTCTAAAGAATTATTGCTTGAATTATTCCAATACAAAGATGGCAATTTGTATTGGAAAAAATTAATAAGCAAAAAAACTGTTATTGGAAAATTGGCTGGAAGCAAAACTAATGATTATAAAAGAGTTGCTTTTTATGGCAAAGAATACTATTTGCATAGAATTATTTTTATGATGCACAAAGGATATATGCCTAAGTTTATAGACCATATAGATAACAATAAATCCAATAACAAAATAGAAAATTTAAGGGAAGCAAGCCATTCTCAAAATCAATGGAACCATAAATTAAGATCTGACAATAAATCAGGAATTAAAGGGGTTTCTTGGGCTAATCGAGATAAATCTTGGAAAGCTCAATGTTATGTAAATGGTAAACAGTATCAACTTGGATATTTTAAAGATTTAAATGAAGCAAAAAATGTTGTTATGGAATTTAGACAAGAAAATCATAAGGAGTTTATGAATCATGGGTAAAAAATATATCGCAGCAGTAGCTTTCTTTTTTGTAACTGGCTTGGCTTTAGCTCAACACGCAAATTGCTGGCAACAATATGTTTGTGGTGGCGCTGGATGTCAATGGGTAACTATTTGCCGATAAGGAGAAGTCATGGGAGCAATAGTTGGAATACTTTGTGGATTTGCTTGGCTAACTCACATATTTTTTTGCTTTAGTCATGCAGCCTGGGGTTTTTTAATTGCAGGTGCTTTATTTTTTCCAATCGGAATCCTTCATGGATTCTATCTTTGGGCTCAATAGGAGGCATTATGAATGAACACATATGGACTGCTGCTGGAACTGACATTACAATTCGCTGGAGAATGAATGGCTGGACACCGCCATCAGAGATTCAGGGTTATAGGGATAAATGGCGATACTATCAAAATCTTCCTTTGCGCCAGCTTGACGATGCAGCTAAAGAGCAATATGAACAGGTCTTGCGAAAGGCCAAAGTAATGAGGATTAAATAATGGCAACTAAAAAATTAACTGTAAAAGAACCAGCTATAAAAGAGAAATCTGGCAAGGTTATTGTGGCTAAGTCAAAAGCTTATAGCCATGATGAACTAAAAAAGATAGCTGGAAAAGAAGCAAAAGGCGCAAAGCATGAATTTGAGCTTTCTAATGGTCGGATTGTCACTCGCAAAGTTGCAGCTAAGATTGCAGAAAAAGCTGGTGAAGTTCCTAAATCTGTTGGGAAAAAACTACACTCTCATGATTTGCGAAGAAGTGCTGGAATTAAAAAAATTAAGTTAAAATAAACAAAACCCCTAAAGGTCTGACAACCAATAGGGGCTTCTAACCACCACAATTTATAGGAATTGCTATGGCTGATAAAATTTTAACTCAAGAATATTTACATGAAATTTTTTTATACGAAAATGGCAATTTGTATTGGAAAATTAATTCTTCTAAAAATGTAAAAGCTGGTTCAATTTGCAAACAAGTTGATTTAAGAGGATACAAAAAAGTAACGCTTAATAGAAAAAGTTATTCTCAAAGTAGAGTAATTTTTATGATGCATTATGGATTTTTATCAAAAGAAATTGATCATATAAATTGTATTAAAACAGATAATAGAATAGAAAACTTACGACCAGCATCAACTGTTGAAAATGGACAAAATAAAAAAATTCAAAAAAATAATAAATCAGGCTTTAAAAATGTGCATTGGTGCAAAACTAATAAAAAATGGATTGTTACTATTAAAGTGAATAAAAAAACAATTTTTGTTGGGGGTTTTAAAGATGTTGAGTTAGCTGATTTAGTTGCACAAGAAGCTAGAATCAAATATCACAAAAGATTTGCCAATCATGGATGATATAGCCATGATTTTCGGTTTAACTGTCTTGATTGGCTTTGTCATTGTAATTTTTTATTTAATCGGAAAAGACCATGACAAATGAAGGAATCCCTTTTGGGGGTAATTTAAAAGTTCCAGATAATGATTGTGAAGAAACTTTCTTTGCTTTATATCCTGATTTCTTTTATGAAGGTTCTACAGCTTTAACTTTGTGGACTCAGGGCTGGCAAGCAGCTTTAGACCATGCAGAGTATAAAAAGCCTGTAATACAACTAATTTGAGCTCAATAGACCAATCGGAAGATTCTCCAAGGAATCTTATTGGCCTCAAGGAATATGAGGCCAAGAAGTATTTATTACAAATTGAGTTATTAAAATGGCAAAATTTTGTCAAAGATCAAAAAACTCAGCATATTATTATTTTTGAAGGTAGAGATGCAGCAGGCAAGGGTGGAAGTATTAAAAGATTTATGGAGCACCTTAATCCACGAGGAGCAAGAGTGGTTGCTTTGGAAAAGCCAACTGAGCTTGAAAAGCTTGAATGGTACTGGACCAGGCATCTTAGAGAATTTCCTAGAGCAGGCGAGATTACATTTTGGGATAGAAGCTGGTACAACAGGGCTGGAGTAGAGCCTGTAATGGGGTTTTGCACTCCAGACCAAACAAGGCAATTTTTTAAAGAGTGCGCCAAATTAGAAAAAATTTGGATTGAAGCTGATATTCAGATTATTAAGTTTTGGTATTCAGTAAGCAAAAAAGAGCAAGCCAGAAGGTTTGAGGATAGAGAGCTTCATCCTTTAAAGCTTGGCAAGTTAAGCCCTATAGATGTTGCTTCACAAACCCTTTGGGATGAATACACCAAGGCCAAAAATGAGATGTTTAAGCAAACTAATATTTCAGAATGTCCTTGGGTGCAAGTAAAATCTGATTGCAAAAGGTCTGCAAGATTGGCAAGTATGCAGTATGTTCTTTTGAAAAATAATTACCCAGACCGCAATTTGGAAAACATCGGAGCTATTAACTCCGACATTCTTAAGCTAGTTTAAGCCCCTAGAACATCCATTGCTTTATGTATTCTGTCAATTCTATCTTGCAAACCTAAAAGACCGCCATTTATTCTTTTTGTCATGGCTTCCCAGTTTTCATCATCAGCCAATAAATTTAACTGCTTGCGATTCCAAAACCATCCTGCACTCATACAAGCCCATTCAGGCTCTAAGAGAAGCTCAGGATGCTGTATTAATGGCTGACCTATAGCATCGCCACATACTTGATAGTTTGACCGCCCTGTAAGCTGTATTAAGCCTCTGCCATGAAAATTCCATCCATCACCATCTTCTGTATTTCCAAGGTCTGCTCTACCGCCATAAACCTTGTTTGCGATAGCTTGAGGATTGTTATTATATTTTTCAGCAGTATTGGCATCTGGGAATCTAGAAGGCCAAACTCGCATTAAAGTTCCAGCAGAATAATGAAGATTTTCTTCAAGAGTCTTAAAGTTTGCTGATTCATGACCGCATTGACCTATGAAGGCTGCTTGTCTAACTGGAGTATTAATTCCATATTTGGCAAAAGTATCTTCTAAAGGTTTAAGCCATTTAGTATCAATTCCTAATGCTTGAAGTTGTTCATTATTTAATGGCATATTTATTGTGTTTTGATCTATTATAAAATGCTGGAATAGCTTTTAAATTGCTTGGAACATGAAGGCCTGATACAAAATCACCTTGTAAAGGTATTACATGATCAACTTCCCATTTTTGACCAGTTAATTTGCTTAAAATATTAGCAAGTTTGTATTCATTTTTAATTCTTTCATGGTCAATATCATTAAGCCATAAAGGAGTTCTATATTTTTGAGCTGCTTTTCTAGTGCGATTTTTTGCATTTACTAAAGCAGTATTTTTTAATCGCCATTCTTTGTTTATTTTGGCAATTTTTTCAGAGTTGTTTTTTCTGTATTCAGAATTAAAAGCAATTCTTTTTTCTTTAGTTTTTTGGTAATACTCTTTTTTATAAGCAAGGACTTTTTCCTTGTTTGCATAATACCAAGATAAAGAAGATTCTTTACTCATTTTGAAACTTCATCATACTGAGCATAACAAGCTTTTAATGCTTCTCTGATTGTATCGGCTCTAGCAGCTTCCCTTGTAAGAAAGACGCTATCCTCGTAGAAAAGTTTGCTTCCATCGTTTCCTGTGGCAACTTGTCCATTGGTGGATACTTTATCTGTCCTACTGGTTCTTGAGCGCAGCTCGACAAGAGCATTAGCAAGCTGATTGTTAATAGCATTGATTTGAGCATCTTTTAGTTTCCTTATTTCATCAGTAGCATCTTGGAGATTATGTTCTTTTTGAATAGCATTTTTAACTTCTTGAGCTTTGTATTCTTCAAATTTATAGTGCTCATATTTTCCATAACCCAATCCAGATAAAGCTAAAACAGCTAAACCGATTGATAAATAATAACTAAAAGGAAGAATCATTGAATAGGCTCGCTAGTTACAAAGCGCAATATAGCAACAATAATCCCAATGCTAATAAAGCACAAACCATAATATTGAGGGTCAATAATGTTTTGAACATAAGAAAAGTTATCAAATAAAGCACCAAAAACAACCAATGCAAAAGAAAACCACATTGTTTTGGATTTATGCGCCTTCATTTTGAATGGTAAAACCCAGCAACAAAAGCAACTAATCCACTAATTCCAGATACCATTGCCATTCCCATCCAAAATCCACCTCTAGATTTATCAGCAAGACTAACTAATTTATCAATAGAATTTTCAAGTTTGTCTATTTTGCGCTCCATAGAATCAAACTTTTTTTCATAGTCCTCTACTTTTTGCCAGAGAACTCCATACTTAACAGGGTCAAAATCATAGGACATAATCTCACCCATTAAGTTTTATAGATGTATGCAAGAGCATAGTATGGAGGAAGGTTAGCATTTGTACCACTTACACCCGTTGTAGTATTTGTTGTAGCTACAGTAATTCCAGTTGTAGCAGAACCTGTGCTACTTGCACTTCCATATCCAACGCCAGATAAATTTGCTCCATTTGGCGATCCTGCTCCAGAGCTTCCTGTTGGATGAGCATGGCTTGGGTCTGTAACTGTTGAAGTTGCCGTATGTGTATGTGACACAACAATAGCATCTGTAGAGCCACCAGTTTGACCTACTGTATAACTATTTCCTGCGCCTAATACAAAAGAATTTCTTAAATCAGGAGTTCCATTTGTACCATCACAAATTACAAATCCACTAGGAATAGAGCCAACAGAGCCAGACCAAATTAAAATACAGCCACTAGGAACAGATGGAACTGTAGTAGGAATTGTTGTAAGAATTCCAGCAATATTGTCATAAGTATTAACTAATACACTAGTTGAATCTTCTAAAACAAATTTATAAGAATAGCCTTGTTGAAGCCATAATTCATTTGGAAGTTTGCCATCAGAACCTAAAATAATAGGGTTTGCATTTGCAATAGTTCCATTTACTGTTGTGTATGTAGCAAGAGGGGTAGAGCTTCCAGCTTGATAAGTAAAAATTTGACCGCCAGATAAAGGCAATCCAGTAGGCCCAAAAATAGTTTGAGCATTAAATAAGGGGGATAGATTTACTGTTGCCATTACTGTCCTTTAGTTGTTGGGCTGCCAGATAACAAACCTCTAAGGGCTGTGGCTGGTACATTTTTAAATCTTGACTCAAATTCTGGCATTTTTCCAAGCCTCATCATATCGCCAAGTTTAGATACCTCATTTGATTTTAACTTTTCAGCAGCAATTTTAGAAGCATAACTTCCAGCAGCAGCAGGAAGGCCAACATGAAGTCCACCGCCATATCCAAGAGCACCTTGAGTAAGAACTCCTAAGACACTATCAGGGGCAAATTTACCTACAAGAGCTAAAGTCTTTTGAGTAGCATTACCTTTGGCAACTTCAATAATGGCTTTTTGTTCTTCAGGAGTAAATGTCCTCATTCTCTTATCATTTGTAGCAAGCTGTTTCATTTGCTTTGTAAGAGAAGTATTTACATCTTTATCAAAAGAGGCATTTTCAAACATATCATCAAAAATCTCAGCTTTTTTAAGTTTTGTATATGTTTGACGAGCATCTTGCCAAGTTTTTAATCCTTGTGGACCGCCAGCAGTAATATGGTCTGGAGGAGCATTTAAGACATAATCATCAAAATTATCTTTTAATATTCCTGCAAGCCTTCTAGTTTCTGGGTCTATGCTCTTTTGCTGACCTTGAATCATTTTTCTAATGGCTTGTAATTCAGTAAAATCTTTAGGCACATCAGTTCTAACCATCTCATTGATAACTCCATCAATGCCAGGATAGCCTTTAGAAGTAAATCCCTCCTGCCTTAATTCATGACCAGCTCTAAACATTTGGTCTGCAAACTTGCTGCCATTGAATTGAACTCCAGAATTCTCTGCTTGAGAATAAAGAGTCTTAGCAGCTTGTGCCAATTCAGATTGTTTTGGAGCATTAAGGGCATTTTGCTTTAATGAGAATCCAAAAGGAGCACCAGCAATAGCTCCAGCACCCATAGCCAAATAAGGATTGCCAGTTTTTTCATAAACAGCTTGTCCTGCAACAGCAGAAGGAATTGCACCAGCTATTTGCGCTTTAGGAGCAGCAGCAGCAGATTCAGCAACACCTCTTACAAAAGGAGAGGCTGCTGTAGTAGCTAATCTAGATACAGCAGGAAGTTCAGCAGCAGTACCGCCCATTGCACTACCAGCAGTTTGAATCAATCTTTCTGGGCCAGTTTGAGCTACAGGTAAACCAGCTTGAGTCATCCATTTTTGAGCTACATCGCTTGGCATTTGAAGCTGAGGAATATTAGTCCCTGCATACTTGTTAATACCCCCTGTAACAGCATTAATTCCAGTATTCAATACATCGCCAGCAGGAAGTGCAACAGAGCCTACAAGAGCCCCTGGAGCTCCTGCAACAGTACCCCCAAGTGTAGCTCCAGTTACAGCAGGAGTTGCACCTCTAGTAAACAATCCAGCAGCTCTAGCAAAAGTTAAATTTGGTTTAGCTTGTAATTCAGATTCAGGAATATTTGTGCTTCCTGGTAAAGATTCTGGACTTACAAATAAAGGATTGCTTTCAGAAAGGTCAACATCTTGCAAAACTTGGTCAAGATATTTTTCAGGATTTTTGGTTTTAAATCCACCATAAGACTTCATAGCTTTTACATAATCGCCACCATGCTCTTTATGCAATTGACTAATGTAATAGTCCATTGCAGCTCTAGCTTCATCTTTGTTAAATGGATTAAATTCCACTCCTTGCTTATGAAGCATTGCCACAGTTTCAGGCATAAATTGACCTACACCCATAGCACCAGATGTAGGATTTACAGCATGAGGATTACCAGAGCTTTCTGTTTGAATGACATTATCTAAAAGCTTTGCTGGAGTGCCATAGCTTTTTTTAGTATCAAACTTGACACTTTCTTTAGGCTCAGTCCATCCAGAAACTTGAACATTTTTACCAGAACCAGGCAAAACTTCAGGAGTAGATAATGTATCTGGGTCAACAAACTCTAAAGCCATTATTTGCCCCTAGTAGCAATGCCATTAATAATTCGCAAATCTTCCTGAGCTTTTTTGTATCTTGCAGACTTTTCTCCACCAAGCTCTTTAGTAACTTGAGTAATACCTTGTGGGTCTATGCCAGCATTTCTTTTAGCATCAGCCAATCTAATAGAGTCTAAGTTTAAATTAGAATTCCATTTTTGTTGATAATCATTGGCATAAAGAGGATTTTTATTGCTAATAACTTGAGATTGGTCCACACCATGATTAAACATCTGAACACCATAAGCCAATGCTCGGTTATATCTTGAGGTGTATTGAATGGCTTCTGGGTTCCATTCAGTTTTTCCTGCTGTCTGAGTGGCTTGTTCAATTTGTTTTTGAGTACCGCCACCACCAGCCATTGTTCCAGCACCATAAGCAGGGTTTTGAGCCAATAGGTTAGTTTCATTAGTTAATACATGGCCCAAAATCTGATAGTTAGCAGCAGGATGAGCAGGGTCAAACTCAGGCATACCAACATAGTTGCCTTTGAGATTGTTCCATAAATGAGCACCTTGACCAGTATCAGTAACTTGAGAAAGCTGAATTGCTTGATTTGCAGCAGATTCAATCCTTACAGCATTGCCAGCTTGTTCTCTTGACCTATTAACTAAATTATTGCCCAATTCCAAGTTAGCGGAAGTTTGTGGAGATAAAGCAGAAACAGCAGGGCCAGATTGTTGTTGATTTGCAGGCATATTCATTTGAGCTGGTGTAACACCACCTTGACCGCCACCGCCCATAGGAGAACCACCTTGAGGCATTGCACCGCCACCACCTGTCAAATACTTAGTTCCTGGAGGCAATCCTGAGTTATCGCCTGGTTGAGCTACAAGCTCTGTTCCAGCAGCCAAACCTAATTGAGTTCCTGGACCAGCTTGGCTTCCTGGTGCTTGTGCAGCAAGTAAAGCATTTCCTTGTGCCAATGGAGCAGTATAGCCACCAAGATTTGTTTGAGCTGCTTTTGGATAAAGAGCTTCTAATTGACCTTGAGCCGTCAAAGTTCTAGCTAAATGACTAGCAAGCCATGCTTTATATTGAGTAGGAGTCCCATTTTCAGGAATATCAGACAATGTTTGAGCAACAACATTTTCAGGGGTATTGGCATTTTTTGCATGAGTCATTACTGAATCAACAATATCTTGCTTGCCTAAATCTTTTTTTGTCAAAAGTTTTTGTTGGTCTTGAGCTACAGCAGTCAAATGATTTGTGTAGTTTGAAAGTTGAGAAGTATCAGCTTCCGTAATTGCTTTTCTAGATGCAGCTTCACCAGCCTCAATTTCAGGTTGAAGTAATGCTTTTTTCTTTTGAATATCTAAACTTTTACCAGATATATCCAACATATCTGAAATAGTCATAGGCTTAGGAGCATTTTGATTTCCATAAATACTTGAATCAATAGTCTGACCTAATTGAGGAACAGAAACTCCGCTTGTAGAAATTGCCATAATTAAACCTTAACCTGGATTTAAAGTAAATGAATTGCCAGCAGTAGGTGTAAATGCTCCTCCAGGGCTTGCTCCCTGAGCAACTTGATCGGCACTAAAACCGCCTAAATTATTTAATCCTGTTTGATAAGCATTATTTTGATTATTTGCTTGAGTAGCATAACCATAACCCATACTTCCTAATGAATTTAATGCTCCACTTGCAATATTTCCTTGTGCAATCTGACTAGCAGCAGTTGCATTTGCAGAGCCAATACCAAGAGCAGCCACATTGGTAGCTGTGCCAAGTTGAGCATTTGCTGAACCTGTACCCCCAGCCAAACCTAATTGAGCACCACTCATATTCATGGCATTAATATTGCCCCTTTGAGTCTGATAATTATTAAAGGCATTTTGGTATGCTGTAGAAGCATAATTTTGAGTATATTGCTGTAAAGCTTGTTGAGCATTACCACCAACCATACCGCCTGTAGCATTTGCAGAAGCATTTTGAGTTGCTTGTCCCTGGCCTAGTTGCCAAGCATAATTAGGAGCTAAATTAGAATTTAAGTCTGCATTGCTAAATTGATTATTAAAGTAAGCATTATTGCTAGTTAAATTCTTTAATGCAGTACCAGTACCATAATCAGCATAAGGAGTAAATTGTTGAGAAGCTTGTTGACCAGCAGCAAGTAAGTTCTGTTGTTGCTGTCTAGCAGCATCTGCTTGAGTTTGAGCAGCATTTTGCTGTCCTTGAGAGCTCATATAAGCTCCTCCAAGAACTGCTGCTCCTCCTATAACTGCTGCTGTTATTCCACCTGCCATAATCTTTCTCCTAATTGCTAAAACCGAGATTATCAGTTAATAGCATTTTAATGCCATCGGTAAGTTTTTCGGTATCTTTTTGCTCTGTTTTATTCTCTAAAACTCTATTAGACATTAATCCACATTCAGGGATGATATAAAGCCTATCTTCAATAGCAAGAATATCCTTACAATCATCTAAATTGTCATAAATATCAATCCAGATCAATTCTTCATCAAATACTCTGCCAACTCTTTTAATTCCTGCTGGAGCATCAAATTCCATTGGAGCTGTCAAAATCTTAATTTCATTGCCAATATTGACAGCTATTGTTCCTTTTTTAAGTATGACCTTATAAGGAGTTTTGTGCTCTGCACCAACAATAACTGACCAAGGGGGAGCAATCATTGTTCTGATATATTTTCCAGGCTCAAAATCATGCAAAAACTTTACATCAGCTTGAGGCATTTGCAATAAAGCTTCTTGAAGTTTTTCTACTTTTTCTTTTAATGGAACTACAGGTAAAAACCCTTTTCCATAAGTAACTGTAATTGAATGGTTCATATATTGTAGTAAGGAACCTTAAAAGGCTTGCCATTAACAGTAATATTAATAAATCCTACTGGATTTGTAGGCAAAGTAGATGAGCCTTTTGTAGCTGTAGGAGATGCTGAAAAATTAAGCAAATTAAGAAAATACTGTTGCCATGCCCTTGTTGGCAGTTTATTGCCATCATCCAATAAAGGGGTTACAGGATAGGGATTATTTTGAGTTGTTCCCCAAATTTGATTAACAGCCATTAGTTTTCTCCTTCAGAAGCTTTAAGATTAGCTGAAACAATAACCGCTTTAATAGGGTCAGTAACAACTACCTCAAATATTCTATCTCTAGACCAACCCAATCTGCGCCAAATAATCCTGTTTTGGTATTTACCAATACTACCAATAGTTTGCCAATGTTCATTTGACCATGTAGAGCCACCATCATTTGACCATCTAAGCATAGCTTGAGGATTTGCGCCTACTGTTTCTCCATTTAAAGGAATAGTTGTTCCTGTTAAACCTACACCTGGCTGGAATTGAATCTGAAATTCATCAAAATACTGTCTTTGAAGGTCAGTAACCAAATGAGGAGCTCTGCGAACCCTGCGAATGGTATCGCCATTATCTGTATAGTTTTGCGAATCTAATTGATAGATTTGACCATTTTCCCAATCGCCTACCAAAAAGATGTTTTGAAATAAGCATCCACAATTTGACCTATGGCGATGATAGGTATTACTGTTATCTACCCAAAGCCATTTATGCCAAAGCTGAGTTGTAAAATCATAAGCCCAAGTTAAATCAAGAGTAGGGAATGAAATTACATAGACTTCATGGCCTTCTAGCTGATAAGTATAGGCAATAGCATCACCTACATATTGGTTTACAAGAGTATTTTCTACAGCATGAGTGGATATTCTTGTTGGGAAATAGCCATTCATCATGACAATTTCAGACTGTCCCCTAATATTTTGAGCTAAATAAGCAAAAGAATTACCTACCCTTGCTACTGAAAAAGGAGCAGAAATACCATGTTGACTAGAACTTCCAGGAATTCTTTGGAAAGCAAATGGAAAAGTTCCTACATCTGACCAAACTTCAGAAGTAGTTTCTCCAAGCAAATAAACTTGTCCATGGTCAGATATTAAAGATACAAGGTTATCAGGTGCTGTAAATTTAGAAGCAAAAGATAAACTATAAGTAATCGGACTCAAAATATTAGATGCAGCCCATTTTTGAGTATTTGGGTCATTGTAAATAAAGTAATTATCAATAACATCAACAATAGTACCGCCAGTAAATGCGCCATCAGTAGAAGGAATGACACTAAATCTAAGTGCATACATTGATTCTGAGGCAACTGTTTGAGTTTTGTTAATTACATAATTACCAGTTCCACCTGTACCGCTACCAAAAGTTAAGGTAAGAGTTAAGCCAGTACCAGCTCCACTTGTAGAAGTAGAAGCTGGATTTATAGGATTAGAGGTATATTGACCAGCATTAGTAACTGTCAATGTAGCAACTGCTCCAGCAACCCCAATACTAGCTACTGTGTAAGTTGCAGGAGTAGTTCCATAAACACCGCCAACAACTGTAATTGTGTCATTTACAGCATATCCAGTTCCTGCTGTTGCTATGGCTGTGGATAATACTGTTCCGCTTCCCAAAGCAGTAATAATGGTTTGATTAGTTACTCCTGTTCCTACAATAGTCATTCCAGGAGATAAAGTATCTGTCCCTGAAATTGTTGTAACAGTTAGAGTAGTTCCTGAAATTGATGATGTAATCTCTGCTGCTACATCACTAGTAAACATCTGAGTTGAAGCTACAGATTGAGTTAAATTTACTGTATAAGTACCAATTCCACCAGTTGTACCACCTGTTTGAGCTGTAATAATGGTATTTTGCAATACTCCAGCACCAAATAGCTGACTAGCAATAGTAATTCCAGTACCTAATACATTAATTCCTGTAACAGTTAAAGTAGTTCCTGAAATTGAACCTTGGAAAATGCAATCATCTGCATCTTCTTTAATAAACCAGCTATATCTATTTGCACCATCAGTAATATAGACATTTATGCCATTATCGGCAATTCCAACATAACCTGAATTTGTATTAAGCTGACCAATGATTCTAGGTGTAAATGTTGCATCAACACAATAAACAAATTGACCGCATACAGCTACAAAATCCTGACCGCCTGACAAAGTTTTCATTCCTCTTACTTCAGCTTGTGGAGTAAGGGCTAAAACAGAAGTAAGCCCTGGAGTTGGATATAAAGCAACAACACCTCTAGAGCCTTGTGGCTTAGTAGGGTCCACTTCAGGGAACCAGTTTATGCACTCCTGAGCATCTTGATAAATAGAAGGGGCTTCATAAGAAGCTCCAACAAAGCCAAAATCCATTATTTAATATCCCCATATCGTTCGCCATCACGAATTCTACGAATAGTAGATTCGCTTACACCATATTCTCTAGCAAGTTGGGCAATGTTTCTGTAGCCTATTCTTGGTCTAATTTCTAATACTTGTCCAGCAGTTAAAACTCGTTTTTTAAGTTTAGGTTTACCAAGATTAGATGCACTAATTTTAGTCTTAGATTCTTCAGAAAGGGTTGTTCCAGCTTTATTTTTATTGCCAATACGAACATAAGACATTTGTGCTCTAGATTCTTCGGAATGTTTTTTTCCTTTAAAAGTCAAACCCCAAGAAGAAGCTCCATAAGAATTTCCTTTTAATTTAGTTTTATGTTCATTCGTATGTTTATAGCCAGTTGCACCTTCGCCACCATCAGTAAGGTTACAAAGCTCAATTCCCATATCTTTCATACAAGAAATTAACAATACTTCATGGTCTAATGCTTCAGCTTCGGTATCCCAATGGGCAAGTATTTGAACTTCATAACCATATTTGGCAACTATGCGTTTCCAATAATCATTGCGATTTTTAGAATAAGCTCTTCTACCTATTCCTTTACCAATGTAAAAAATAGTTCCGTTTGGTTTTGCATGAGCATAAGTGTAGTGTGTTTTCATAGCTTTATTATACCACCACTAAGTATCATGGTTATTACCTAAAGAACCCTCCGCTCAAAATCCAGCCAGCATCACGACTACGACCCACCAACATAGAATCAGGATAGCCAGCAGCAGCAATAGGTTTCATATTGTTTCTTTTAATTGTTGATTTAGATTGTGCAGCATAAGCATTAATCATGCTAATTTGAGTTGCAGAAGCTTTGCCATACATAGGCATCAATCTTTCTGCAAGATTCCATCTAAGGGCCATTGAATAGCCTTGTGGAAGCACAATATTGTCATACAAAGTTTCATAATTACTAAAAATAGTAGATGAAAACATATGCATCTCGCCTTGAGCTGGATTAGGCCATACAAAAATATTTCCAGATTCAGCATTTGGATTGTAATAAAGAGCTTTAGGCCAAGGACCATTAAGAGTCTTTAATCCAATTTGGTTATAGTTTTCAAGAGCAATTACAGCAACTTGATAATCTAAACCACCATTTTGAACAGCTTGACCATTAGACTGAGTATTTACCCTTACATAAGCTTGGTCAATAAATAAAGGCTTTTGATAATAAGCAGTAATTAATTCAGAGCTTACAGGTGCTGTATAGGTAATATTTAATTCATAAGTGCCAACTTCATTAACTTGACCACCAGCACCAGTTAGAAACTGAACAATTTTAGTCCCTGGGATAATTCCAGTTCCTTTTAGGGTTTGTCCTTGTGCTACTGCGCCTGTAGTTAATGAAGTTACAGTAAGAATATTTCCTGCAATTGAGCCTGTAAATGTAGCTCCAACAAAGTTTGCAGTTGAAGGAGTAGGCCCAATGGTATATTGAACTTGACCTGAAATTAATGGAAATATGATTTCTGTGGTGTTGTAAACCATCATATCCTCATTAGACCATTGGTCTACGAGATCATTTAGCATATCAAAAGCATCTTGAGCAGCCTCTGGAGTAGGAGTTTCACCAGCTTCTAATGCGCCAATGTCTTTTAAGGCTCTGCTAATAATATCTATAGGCTGTGTCATTTTAGTTCGCTGGTGTAAAAGTTTGTGCGTTTAAAGCAGTAACCCAAGGTAATTCTGTAACTGCTGGGCTAATCGGTGGGCTAACGATTGATGCAATTTGTCCGTCAATGTTAGCCTGTGTGTTAATTACTAAGTTAGGTTCAGCTTGAATCCAGCCTAAAACTTCTGCTTGTGTAAGCTGTGAGTAAGGAATTGGAGTGGCTGTTGTATCAATCGTAAACTGGCTTGAACCAGCAATTGACGCTGTGTTAGTGCCGTCTGTACCAGTTACCAAATATTGAGCTAATACTACATACTCATTAATTGGTGCGGGTGGAGAAGGAAGTGTGGACATTGAAGTGATTGTCCAAGTGTATGTATTTGCCATTATTATTCCTTAAGCGATATTGGCTGCTTTTAAGCGAGCACGGAGAGATTGAATTTCTGCTACTAATACAGCCATTTTGGCAGAGGTTGAAAAATCACCTTGTTGATAAACTGGTTTTCCTTCTGCATCTACAGCATTAGGTTGTCCTGTAATAGCATTTGGGAATTGTTTTTGATATTCGTCTGTAATAAAACCCATATCAGAAGAACCATCTGCGTTCCAAGTAAATATTCTTGGTAACAAAGCGTCAATAATTGTTCCGCTATCTGTTAGTGGCGCAATATTAGATTTTAATCTGCGGTCAGATGTAACATTGTAAAGAACGCCAGTAGTTCCAGCTTGAGTAATAGTGCCAATTGTTGTACCGTTATAACCAAAAGCTGAGTAATAATACCCAGAAGCAGTACCTGAAATATGGTTTACAACACTAATACCAGCAGTATAAACAAAACTGTTTGAATTATTAACAGATGCACTTGTAGTACCAACTAAAAAATTACCACTACCATCAAAAACACCTCTAGGATTACCAGAACCATCAGATAAGACAATGTATCCTGCTGCTGTACGAATATCTAACCCACCTTGATTACCTGAGTAAGAACCCAAAATAGTGTTGGCATATCCTGTGGTCATTGCATAACCAGATTGATATCCTACATAAGTATTTAATCCTACACCTGAAGTGCCTGTTTCAGAATACCCAGCTTGATATCCTAAAAATGTGTTACTTCCTGTATTTGAGCCGCTATACCCAGCTTGATAACCTACTGCTGTGTTGTTAGAGGCTGTGGTGTTTGAGAATAAAGCACTTGTACCAACAGAAGTATTGCTACCACCAGTAGTATTTGTGTATAAGGAATTTACACCTAAAGATGCGTTTCCAGCACCTGTCGTATTGCCTAAAAGAGACTGAATTCCAACCGCAGTATTATTATTTCCAGTTGTGTTTGCCGCTAAAGCACTAGCACCAACAGCAGTATTACCACTTTGCGCACCACCACCTAAACCAACAGTAAGACCGTGAATAGATGCGTCAGAAGTTGTTTGGAATTGTCCACCGCTAGTAATTGTTGCTGCATCGGTAGCACCACCGTTTACAACAAAATGAACAGCATTTGAAGAGCCAGTACCGATTACTAAATCAGCACTCATTGATTGCAAATAAACTGCATTTGCCAAACCAAAAGAGCCAGTTCCACTAAATCCTGAACTGTTCATACCAAAGTCACCATAATAGGTGCTTGCAGTTCCTAAGTTATTAGAAACTACATAATCAGTAGAAGCTGTTGTTCCTGAATTAGTGTTTTGTAAAACAATTTGATTGTAGCTATTTGTGCTTGATGTAAATGAAGCAAAAATACTTGTGTCTGTATAACCAAGTGTTCCATAACTAAAAGCACCAGTATTTGCAGAAGTAGCAATGGTTTTATTGGCTACAAAAGCACTAGCAGTTTCAGTTCCAGAGGTGTTGATGCTTGTTGCGCTTGCCGCACCCAATGTTGGAGTAACAAATACTGGGCTTGTAGCTAAAGCAATACCGCCTGAACCAGTAACTGTTTGACCAAGAGCAGTTTGCACTCCTGTTCCAAAAGCAGTAATACCAGTACCGCCATTGGCAATATTTAAAGTTCCAGCTAATGTAACTGCACCAGTTGTAGCGGTTGATGGCGTTAAACCAGTTGTTCCACCGCTAAAAGAAGTTACGGTTGCGGATGCAGAAACCCATGTAGGCACACCAGCAACAACAGTAAGAATTTGCCCTGAAGTTCCAATAGCAAGCCTGGAAGAAGTATTTGCACCACTTCCATAAATCATATCGCCAACAGTTGTAATTGGGCTTAATGCATTAAATGCCGAAGAAGCCGTAATTTGCCCTGTACCGCCATTTCCAATAGCAAGAGTACCAGTTACACCAGTTGTTAAGGGAAGGCCTGTAGCATTGGTTAAAACACCGCTTGCAGGGGTTCCTAGTGCTGGAGTAACAAAAGTAGGGCTTGTAGCAAATACAAGAGCACCTGTTCCAGTTTCATCTGTAACTGTAGCTGCTAAATTTGCAGAAGTTGGAGTTTGCAAGAAAGCCAGCATATTTGTACCAAGACCAGTTACATTTCCAATGGCAGGAGTAATAGTGGTATTGGTTACAGAAGTAATTTGACCTTGTGCATTTACTGCAAATACTGGGGTTGCAGTTGCAGAACCATAAGTGGATGCGGCAACTCCTGTATTGGTAATGCTAAATTGATAACCAGTTAAAGTTAAACCAGTTCCAGCAGAATATAGTGTTGAAACACTAAAATTACTCCAATTCATTGCCGTTGTACCAAGCGTACCGCCTGGCTGGGCTGTACAATACCATGCTGAACCAGCTTGACCGCCATACTCAACGAACACTAATGCGCTAACATATTGCGCCCAAGTAGTGCAGCCTGTTGCATAAGTCCAAGCACCGCTAGAAACCGTATAAATACCGTTTTGAGCTGCGTTCGTTTGGTTTTTAACAAGTACTGTATTACCAGCAACAAGGCTTACTGTATCAACAGTCTGAAGCCCTGAAAGCGTAATGTTTGCTGTTGTTGCCGCTGTTACAGGATTTTTCCAACTAATTCCAGCAGCATAGGACTGAAGTGTTAAAAAGTTAACAATATCAGTAGCACTAGAGGCATTTGTGCTGATGGTTCCAGTAACTGTTGCAATATTGGTAAAAACACCTGTAGAAGGTGAGGTGCTACCGATAGGCGAGCTGTCTAATGTGCTATTGGTAATTGTTAAACCTGATTGAATAGGATTAGCGCTTGCATAAAATGCTTTCCCTTGTCCAATAAAAGTCTGAAAATTACCATAAACATCAAAATAAGCCTGAACAGGCAGTAGATTTTGGTCTACTGTTGAATTGGGAGCACCCATATTTAATCCTTAAAATGCCATTGCCATTACAAGAACCATATCACCAGCAGTCATAGGCGAGGCAGTTCCAGTTGTAATGCCATAACTTGTTAATGATGCTGAGGTGGTAGAGCTTCCTGATTGTTGCAAAAACAATGTATTTGCGCCAGTAATATCCCAAGCTTGAAGAACCCAACCAGCACTAGATGCTGGAAAGTTAATAGTCCCACCAGAAGAACCGCCAGTCCCCACAATAATTTGAAAAGCCGAAGTATTGCTAGCTGTGATTGTTGCTCCTGTACCCCAACCAGTTCCCAATGTAGGAAGCTGATTGGAAATACATAAACAACCGCCAACAGATAAACTTTGCAAATTCATAGGAGGCACTAAAGGCTGTCCTGCTTGACCATACAAGCCTAAACAAGTTCCGTTTCCAGTAGAAGCATATTCAGCCTGAACTGGCAATAAATTTGTAGAAGTAGTTGAAGCTACTTGATTAGAGGACATTATGAAATCCCTTCACCTGGGGTAATTTCTACTGAAGTTGCTGCGCTAGCTATAAACCAAGCATTCGGTGGAATAGAACTAAATACACCAACACCATTAGCAGGAATTGCCAAGACATTCATTACAGGAGCACCAGCAGAAGGAGCAGTAGCCACAGGAGTTACTGTTGCATCATTAGGCTCTTGCGGAGCCCAACCTACATGAACCAAGCTGCTTGTAAGGTTCACAATGCGATATCCTGAAGGATATACATTATTAGCTGCCTTAACTTGAACAGCGGATGTTCCTACTTGATATGTTGCACCAAAAGGTGCGAATGCTGAGTTATAAGCCATTTTTTACTCCTTAGACTGAGCTAGTAGGCAAAGGCAAATTTTCAGGCTTAATAACTTTAAGGTAATAAACACCAGCAACAGTAACAGCAGATGCGCCAGTAGCGTTTACAAAGTCCAAAGCGATTGTATTTGCAGCTGTTACTCGAGCATTAACGCAAGCAACACCTTTAGTTTGAGCAAAACCAGTAGAGACAAGCACTACATTACCAACCTGAACATCAGGAACAGTAATAGTTATTTCATCAGAAGAATCAGCGATTGTTTGTGAAGCTAGAGTGTATTGAATAATCGAGGAAGATAAAATATTTCCACGAGCAATAGTAGTAGATGACATAGTTTTTCCTTTGAATAAGGTAAATCAATTATATGGTATTCAAGAAAAAAAGCCACACTTTTTGGGCATGGCTTTTTTCTTTTTACTTCATTTGTTTTTAGCTAAAGTCGTAACCGTAGATGTAAGCATCTACAGTGCCGACTGCGCCTGCTGCTGTACCAACATAAGCATACAGAGTTTGAGCTGAGAAAGCCAAAGTGCTTTCATAAGCTGTCGCTACTGTGGTGCCTAGCAAAGCTGTATTGTTGGTCAAAGTAGTCAAAGCAAAAACTTCAGTACCACTGCCACCTGAACCACCTGGGGCTGTGTAAACAGAAATAACAGCAGAGCTAAGGTTAGCAACTGCACCTGCGTTGTTCGCATTAGTAAAAATAATCGAAGTAGGCAAGTAGTTATTGGTGTTGTTTACTGGAATTGCAGTAGAAGCTACTGAGTTAGCGTTAATCCCTTTTACAACTGCC